>Ga0302347_1000121_pt1 | contig 146744 bp, 114 predicted proteins | sample PhyWR1_FD_202178 | JGI IMG/M metagenome (GOLD analysis project Ga0302347, IMG submission 202178) | Leaf surface microbial communities from wheat plants in UC Gill Tract Community Farm, Albany, California, United States - DLSL W.R1 (v2)... | ecosystem: Host-associated > Plants > Phyllosphere >... | reverse complement strand
GTAGCAGTTGACGAGCCTTGCGAGGCTACGTCCGGGCGCGCAGCGGCCGAAAAAAGAGCCAAGATCAAAAGATCGCGAGGCTCGCTCCTACAGTTTGAATCGCGTACACCCTGTAGTCGCTGACAAGGCACGAAGGCTGCGAGCAAACACCCTCCGTAGCAGTCGACGAGCCTTGCGAGACTACGTCCGGGCGCGCAGCGGCCGTAAAAGGGCCAAGATCAAAAGATCGCGAGCAAGCTCGCTCCTACAGTTTGAATCGCGTACACCCTGTAGCCGCAAGGCACGAAGGCTGCGAGCAAACACCCTCCGTAGCAGTCGACGAGCCTTGCGAGGCTACGTCCGGGCGCGCAGCGGCCGTAAAAGGGTCAAGATCAAAAGATCGCGAGACAAGCTCGCTCCTACAGTTTGAATCGCGTACACCCTGTAGTCGCTGACAAGGCACGAAGGCTGCGAGCAAACACCCCCCGTAGCAGTTGACGAGCCTTGCGAGGCTACGTCCGGGCGCGCAGAGGCCGTAAAAAGAGCCAGATCAAAAGATCGCGAGGCAAGCTCGCTCCTACAGGTTTTATGATCTTTACACGATATTACATAGCCTTGACGGCTCTGTACGCCTTGCCCCCGTAGACTTCCCGCTCAGCACTGTCTGAGGTTGTGGTGATGCCATTGAGTGGAGGTGAACATGTTTTTGGTGCATAAAAAAGGCTTTGTCGCGGGCAAGAAAATGGTCGATGGGCTGGTGCCCTACGATTTTTTTTGCGAAGACAATCCGGCCATTAATCTGTTTGTGTTTACCGGCTCAAACGCCCAGGGCAAGGCGTCGGCAGAGCAAACCTTGTGGGGGTTTACCCGCCTTGAACGCTTTGAGGCATTGACCGATACGTTGGTGTCGCACAAGAAGAATCAAGACTGGTTTCAGACCGTCAACGTGCTCACCGGCCCCGCCCAGAACGGCACCCAGAATGTGAAATTCCAGCGCGTGCTGAAAATCATCAAGCACGTCAGCATGGCGAATCGCGTACCCGGCAAGGTGCAGTACGAGATTCTCACGGATGAGGGTGACACCTACTTCACCCTCAAGTCCGTGGCCCCGGACAGCGCGCAAACGGTTATTTACGCAGCTGACCAGTAAGCGTCAGTTCAGCGCCTCACGGCTCGGCTGACCGTTGAGCAGGCGCTGGATCCCCAGCGGGTTGGCGTTCTTGAGCGCATCGGGCAGCAGGCTGTCCGGGTAGTTCTGGAAACACACCGGGCGCAAGAAACGGTCGATGGCCAGGCTGCCGACCGATGTGCCACGGGCATCCGATGTCGCCGGATAAGGTCCACCATGGACCATGGCATCACACACCTCAACCCCGGTCGGGTAGCCGTTGATCAGCAAGCGGCCCGCCTTGTGCTCAAGCACCGGCACCACTTCTGCAAAGGCTTGCAAGTCTGCGGGCTCACTGATCAGCGTGGCCGTGAGTTGACCGTGCAGGCTGTGCAGCGCTTGCAGCAACTGCGCTTTATCGGCCACTTCAATGACGATGGTGGTCGGGCCAAAGACTTCTTCTTGCAGCTCCTCGGCACCGCCGATCAGCAGGCTGGCATCGGCCTGGAACAACTGCGGGTGCGCCTGATTGCCCTGTTGTTGCGAACCTGCGAGATGGCAAATGCCTTCGACCGATGCCAAATGGCTGAGGCCTTTGACGTAGCTTTTCAGGCCACCGGCATTGAGCAGCGTGTGCGCTGGTTGGGCGCTGAAAAACGAGCCCAGCGCATCGACAAAGGCGCTGAACGCTGGTGAGGCAATCCCCAGCACCAGGCCCGGGCTGGTGCAGAACTGACCAGCGCCGAGCATCACCGAGCCACCCAACTCTTTGGCGATCTGTTCGCCGCGCTGTTGCAAGGCTTCTGGCAGCAACACCACCGGGTTGATGCTCGACATCTCGGCAAACACCGGGATCGGTTGCGGGCGTGCTGCCGCCATGTCACACAGAGCGCGACCGCCCGACAGTGAGCCGGTAAAGCCGACTGCTTGAATCGCCGGATGCTTGACCAGCGTTGCGCCAACCCCGGCGCCGTAGATCATGTTGAACACGCCCGCAGGCATACCGGTACGCTCAGCAGCCCGAATAATCGCCTGCGCGACCCATTCGGCGGTTGCCATGTGGCCGCTGTGGGCCTTGAACACCACCGGGCAACCGGCGGCCAGTGCCGCTGCGGTGTCGCCGCCTGCGGTGGAGAACGCCAACGGAAAGTTACTGGCGCCGAAGACGGCGACCGGGCCGACGCCGATGCGGTATTGGCGCAGGTCAGCGCGAGGCAGCGGTTGGCGGTCGGGCAGGGCTTGATCGATCCGCGCGCCATAAAAATCGCCACGGCGCAGGACTTGGGCAAACAAACGCATCTGCCCGCTGGTGCGGCCGCGCTCACCCTGAATACGCCCGGCGGGCAGGGCGGTTTCACGGCAAACGATGGCCACAAACTCGTCGCCCAGCGCGTCGATTTCTTCGGCAATGGCTTCTAAAAATTCCGCACGGCGGCTGGCAGGCAAACTGCGAAAGGCCGCGAAGGCGGCGCTGGCCGCGTTGGCGGCGGCGTCTACTTCGGCGTCGGTGGCCTGCACAAACTGATACGGCAAGGCTTCACCGGTCGTTGCATCCAGGCTTTGCAAATGAACAGCGCCAGCGCCGCTGCGCTGGCCGCCAATAAAGTTCTGGCCGGTAATCTGGGTCATGTCCATCTCCTTGAAAAAACAATGAAACCCGTGGGAGCGGGCAAGCCCGGCTCCCACAGGTGTGGTGTGTCATCACGGGCTTAGGTAATTGCACCGATCTGCCATGGCACAAATTCGTTTTGGCCGTAACCGTGCTGCTCGCTTTTACTGCGCTCACCGGAGGCGATGCGCAACATCAGGCGGTAGATGTACTCGCCGCGCTCTTCGATGGTCATGCTGGCGTCGGCAATGCCGCCGCAGTTCACGTCCATGTCTTCTTCCTGGGTCTCCCACAGGCGGGTGTTGGTCGCCAGCTTGATCGACGGCGAGGGCGCGCAGCCATAGGCCGAACCGCGCCCTGTGGTGAACGCAATCAGGTTGGCGCCGCCCGCCACTTGGCCGGTGGCCGAAATCGGGTCGTAGCCCGGCGTGTCCATAAACACCAGGCCGTGGGCGCGCACCGTCTCGGCGTATTCGTAGACATCGACCAGGTCACTGGAACCGGCTTTGGCCACGGCGCCCAGGGATTTTTCGAGGATGGTGGTCAAGCCACCGGCCTTGTTGCCCGCCGACGGGTTGTTGTTCAGCTCGGCATTCATGCGCTTGCAGTAGTCTTCCCACCAGTGAATCCGCTTGATCAGCTTTTCACCGACTTCACGGCTGACCGCACGGCGTGTGAGCAAGTGCTCGGCGCCATAGATTTCCGGGGTCTCGGAAAGGATTGCAGTCCCGCCCGCTGCGACCAGGCGATCTACCGCATTGCCCAGCGCCGGGTTGGCGGTGATGCCCGAGTAGCCATCGGAACCGCCGCATTGCAGGCCGATGATCAAGTGTTTGGCGCTGACCGGCTCACGCTCGACGCGGTTGGCCTCGGCCAGCAGGGATTTAACCTGCTCGATGCCGCTGGCAATGGTTTTCGATGTGCCGCCCGTGCCCTGGATGGTAAAGGCGCGCAGGAATTCACCTTTTTCCAGGCCCTGAGCCTCCAGCAAATCCGCGATCTGGTTGGTTTCACAACCCAGACCGATCATCAGCACCGAGGCGAAGTTGGGGTGAATCGCATAGCCGCCCAAGGTCCGGCGCAGCATGGCCAGGGCTTCGCCGCCGGGGTCGACTGCGCACCCAAAACTGTGTGTCAGGGCGACCACGCCATCCACGTTGGGGTAGTCGATCAGGGCCTGCGGGTTGATGTCGCGGCGAAAGTGATCGGCGATGGCCTTGGCCACCGTCGCCGAGCAGTTCACCGATGTCAGGATGCCCACGTAGTTACGGGTAGCGACGCGGCCGTCCGCGCGCACGATGCCCATAAAGGTGTCCTGGTTAGGCGTATGAATCCCCCGCGCATCCACACCAAAGGCGTAATCGCGCGAAAAATCCCCCATGGCCAGGTTGTGCACATGCACGTGTTCACCGGCCTTGATCGGCTGGCTGGCGAAGCCAATGATCTGTCCATAACGGCGTAGCGCCTGGCCGGCCTGCAGATCACGGGTCGCGATCTTGTGGCCCGAAGGGATGGCGTCCAGCGCTGTCAGCCCTTCGGTCTCAAGGATCAGGCCTTTGGGAATGGGCTGGCGGGCAATCAGCACATCGTCCAGCGGGTTGAGTCGAATCACGGCGTTGGCAGCATTTTCACTGCCTGTTTTAGTTATGAGTTGCATCAACAGTTACCTCAGTGAAAGGCTCAGGCCAGACCGCGCTCGCGGTAGTCGATGAGGGATGAGAACAGCATCAGACCGAAAGCCATCACCACGAAGAAGATCAGCGCGAGGAAGTACGAACCGGTGAACTGCACGATCAGGCCGATCAGGATCGGTACGATGACACCGACCATGTTGCCGCAGAAATTCATGCTGCCGCCCAGTACGCCCGCCTTGGATTTACCGCCCAAAATGGCTGGCAAGCACCAGTACATGCCGCACCAGCGAATGAAAAACAGGGCCACGCAGAGCAGAGAAATCACGGTGAAAGCGTCCGGTGTGTAGGCCACCAGCAGGATGCACAGCGCAGCAATCGCCGCCGAACCGCCGAACATGGTGCGCATCACCTTGTTCGGAGCGCCGCCTGCGTCTTTCCATTTGTCCGCCAGCCAACCGCCGAAGATCTCGCCGATAAACCCGCACATAAAGATCAGGAACGTTGCACCGCCCATGGCCTTGATATCGAGGTTGTGCGCCTTGTGCAGGTAGCTCGGCATCCAGGTCAGCAAGCCGTAGAACACGCTGTTGTAGCAGGCGTACCCGGCGAACATGGCCAATACCGAACGGCTTTTCAGCAAGTCTTTGAGGATGGCTTTGCGTTCGCCGTTGGTTTTCGCCGCTTCGGCATTGGCGTTGGTGATATAGGCCAGTTCAGCCGCGTTGACTTTAGGGTGTTCGGCCGGGTTATTTCGGATGTACCACCAGGCCCAGACACCGACGATCATGGTGCCGACACCGGCGATCACGAACGCAATGCGCCACGAGTCGAACCAGGTAATCAGGCCCGCGATGATGATGGCGCCAAAGGCTGTGCCCAAGGGTGCGCCGCCATCCACCAGGGTTGCCCCGCGGCCCCGCTCATTGGGCGTCAGCCAGGCACCGTTTAATTTGGCCCCGGCCGGCATGATCGGTGATTCGGCAACGCCCAGACCGATACGGGTGGCGAGCAAGGTCATCCAGCTGTGGGCGCCCCCTGCGATGGCCTGGAAGAAGCCCCAGCCCACGGTCGCCACACCGACGATATTGCGCACCTGAAAACGGTCCAGGAGCATGCCGCCAGGAATTTGCATCAGCGCATAGGACCAAAAGAACGCGCTGAGCATCAGGCCTTCCAGGGCCGGGGTCATTTCAAATTCGCTGGATATCAGGGGCAAGGCCACCGACAGTGACGCGCGGTCGATGTAGTTGATCGCCGACAACAGCAGCAGGATCAAAAATATGCGCCAGCGCACCGTGGTAGGTCGTGAGGCGTCTGCAAGCCCGGCGGCCTGGCTGGGGGCGGCCGGTGCAATTTTGCTGTTCATGTTCGTCTCGCTTTTTTATGTTTTTTATCAAGCGGGGAGTGGGCTTGCAGGCAAGCCCACAAAGCCTTGCTACAACGTTACGACGTGCCCGGCTGGCAGTTCAGCGGTGCCTGCCTGTATACCGTTGATCAGCGGTGCGCCGAACTCCGGCATGCTGATTTCGAAGCGGTCACCTTCCTGGGTGTGAATGTTGTCGGCCACCGATAGAGTGGCGGTGCCAAAGAAATGCACGTGCACATCGCCAGGGCGCAGGAACTGCGGGTACTTGAAGTGGTGGTATTCAAGGTTTTCCAGGCTGTGGCACATGTTGTCTTCACCGCTGAGAAACTCTTTTTCCCAGACTACCTCGTTCCCGCGCAGGATGCGGCTCATGCCGGTCAGGTGACGCGGCAGCTCGCCGACACGCAGCTCGGGGCCGTAACTGCAATTGCGCAATTTAGAGTGCGCGAGGTACAGGTAGTTACGGCGCTCCATGACGTGGTCAGAAAACTCATTGCCCAGCGCAAAGCCTACGCGGTAGGGCTTGCCATCGTCGCCCACTACATACAGGCCGGTCAGCTCGGGTTCTTCACCGGCATCTTCAGCGAAGGTCGGTTTGCTGAACGCACTGCCGGGGCGAACCACGATCGAGCCGTCACCCTTGTAGAACCACTCCGGTTGCACGCCCACCGTGCCGGATGCCGGGCGGCCACCTTCAATGCCCCACTGAAAAATACGTGCAGTGTCGGTCATGGCGCTGTGATCGGCTGCGTTTTGCTGGTGCATCTTGTCGCGTGTCGAGGCGCTGCCCAAGTGGGTCAGGCCGGTGCCGCTGATCAGGCAGTGGGCCGGGTCTGCATGGTCCAGCGGCGGGAGTACGCGGCCTTGCTCCAGTGTCTGGCTATAACTGACAGGACTTGCCTCGGTGCCACGGGCCAGCACTTCAGCGACCAGGCCGTGGCCTTTACGAATGGCCTCCAGAGCCAGTTCGCGGGTGGTTTCGGTGCCCAGCACCACGTGGATCTCATCGCCCTCGATCACCCCGACGTGGCGCTGGCCTTGAGCTGTTTCAAATTGGATCAAGCGCATGCAGTGAACTCTCGCAGATTATTTTTATGGCGGGTCGTTAACCCCTTCTGGCGCTCACTTTAATTTTTGTCAGGGATGCTGCCTAATGACAGATGCTGATTGAGCGATAACCAATAGTCATCCCCATGCTGCCATCCCTGACCACCATCATTTCCCGGCTGCGCCTCAAACAACTGCGGTTGTTGATTGCGCTGGACGAATTCGGCTCGCTGCACAAGGCCGCCGAGTCTGTGGCAATTACCCAGCCCGGCGCGACCAAGGCGCTGCACGAAATTGAATCGACGCTGGGCGCAACCCTGTTCGAGCGCACGCCCAAAGGCCTGACGCCCAATGATCTGGGGCGTTGCGTGATTCGTTACGCGCGTTTGATACATACCGATGTGGCGCACCTGCGCGAAGAAATGCTCGGCATTTTGCAAGGCCATGGCGGGCGTCTGTCGGTGGGGGTGATCATGGGCGCAGTGCCGGTGCTGGTGGAATGCCTGGCGCAATTGCGCGCCAAACAGCCGCAGTTATCGGTAGAAATCGTCGAAGACACCAGCGCTCGCCTGTTGGGATTACTCGACGAAGGGCGCCTGGACCTGGCCATATGTCGCACCAGCGTCAGCAAACATCCGGCGGCTTATGACAGCCGCTTGCGCGAGCAGGAGCCGCTGATCGTGGTCGCTAACACCGCGCACCGGTTTGCGCGCCGTACGTCGCTGGCGTTGAGTGAACTGGCAGATTCGTCGTGGGTGGTGTTCCCGGTCAACATGCCCATGCGCCTGACCCTTGAGCGGGAGTTCAGGGAAGCGGGGCTTAACTTTCCGGCGTATCCGATTGAAACCTCATCGACCTTCACCACGCTGTCATTGCTCTTGCAGGACCCGCAACTGGTCGCCGTAATGCCGGTGGACGTTGCGCAAATGGCGGTGACCCACGGCATGCTCATGCGCTTGCCGCTGGACTTGAAATCACGCAGCGAGCCATACGAAATTGTCACCCGCAAAGGCGTGGCATTAACCGCCCCGACGCAACTGCTGATTGATGAGCTGACCCGCCAAAAACAGACATGAACGCAAGCCGTTACGCGGCCACGCGCATCACGTCCCATGCGCTCATTACCTGGGTGACAGCGGCGTCCAGTACTGCGTGCTCCAGGCCGTCCCGGGCAAGCGTCGTCAGGCCCAGCAAAAAGCTTTCAAACACTGTGGCCAACGCAACAACGTTGGTCTGCGCGGACAGTTCGCCCGAAGCGACGCCGCGCTCGATGCAGGCACTAAATCCGGCCCGGTTACGCGCGCGGGCCTGGGCCAGTGGCGCGCAGATCTCCAGGGTTTCAGCCGAGCAGGCACTCATCAGCCCCAGTGTTACCAGGCAGCCACGCGGGTGCCCCGGTTCGCATTGCATGCGGGCTGAGCGGCGCAACGCCAGCTCGATGGCTTCACGCGGGGCAATGCCGGGGTCTTGCAGGCTCTCGGTCACGCGGCCATGGGAGTTCAGATAACGTTCCATGACCTCTTTGAACAAGGCCTCCTTGGAGCCAAAGGCGGCATAAAAACTCGGCGCCGAAATGCCTGGGCCGATGCTTGCTTTGAGCTGGCTCAGCGAGGTGGAGTCGTAACCGTGCTGCCAAAACAGGTGCATGGCTTGAGTGATTGCCGCGTCACGGTCAAACGTACGTGGGCGTCCCATCTGGGCCATTGTCGGTCTCCTTTTTCACAAGACATAAATACTAGTCGATACAAAAGTCGTTGACCAATCGCTTTTGCATCGCCAACATCTGTACCTATCGATACATAACTAAGACAGGTTGGAACAGGCGATGGTTGAAGAGCGCGACACTACTGAGCGATTACCCATGGGCGCGCTGCTGGCGCTGGCCATGACCGGGTTTATCTGCATTGTCACCGAGACTTTACCGGCGGGTTTGCTGACCCAAATCAGCAGCGGCCTTGAGATCTCCTCGGCAATGGCCGGGCAGATGGTCACGGTCTACGCACTGGGCTCGTTGCTGGCGGCGATTCCCTTGACCATCGCCACACAGGGCTGGCGGCGGCGCAATGTCTTGCTGCTGACCATTGTGGGTTTTCTGCTGTTCAACTCGATCACCGCGTGGTCGTCACACTATGGCGTGACCCTGGTGGCGCGCTTTTGCGCGGGTGCTTCGGCCGGTCTGGCCTGGAGCCTGTTGGCGGGGTACGCACGACGTATGGTTGTGCCGCACTTGCAGGGCCGCGCCATGGCGGTGGCGATGGTCGGTACGCCAATCGCACTGTCACTGGGTGTGCCACTGGGCACCTGGCTGGGGGCGCTGATGGGCTGGCGCAGCGCCTTCGGCCTGATGTCCATACTGACTGTGGTGCTGATTGTCTGGGTGCTGGCCAAAGTGCCGGATTATCCGGGGCAGGCCAGCGCCCAGCGCATCGGCTTGCGCCAGGTACTGCTGACACCCGGGGTGCGCTCCGTGCTTGCGGTGGTGATGACCTGGATGCTCGCGCACAACATGCTCTACACCTACATCGCCCCGTTTGTGACGCCAGCGGGTCTGGCCGATGAGGTGGATCTTGTGTTGCTGGTATTTGGCCTGGCGGCGCTGTTGAGCATCTGGCTGACCAGTCGTCTGGTCGACAGCCATTTGCGCAAGGTGGTGCTGGTCAGCCTTGCGGCATTTACCGCGATTGCCCTGTTGTTTGGTGTGTTCTTCCAGTCTGCGCCGGTGGTGTACGTCGGTATTTTCATCTGGGGCCTGTCCTTTGGCGGCGCGGCAACCTTGCTGCAGACGGCGCTGGCAGACGCCGCAGGTGAGGGCGCCGATGTGGCGTTGTCGATGAACGTGGTGGTCTGGAACAGTGCCATCGCTGCTGGAGCACTCACGGGTGGCGTGTTGCTCGATCAAGTCGGTGTGAGTGCGTTGCCTTGGGCGTTGTTGGTGTTGTTGCTGGCAGGGTTGTTGATCGTGTTCAACGCTCGTCAGAACGGTTTTCCCACGGGGCGGCGCCAGGCCGGGGCTGCTGTCGTCGGTCATTGATGTTCACAAGCTCGCCTGCGTAGCGCCAACCCTGTAGGAACTGCCGAGGCACGAAGGCTGTGATCCTGGGTTTGCGCAGGCAGTGTTGGCCTGGCAACAGTTGTTCTACAGACTGTTGCCAGGCCAACTATTTACGCTTCGAATAAACCATAACTTACTGAATTTAAACAAAAAATTATCTGGCATGGATTCTGCTCTGTTGTGAATAACGATCGCATCTGTTGGCGATTAAACACGAGTAAAGAGTGAGAACCCCATGTCGAACACCCCAGCCGACGCCCATTACCCACTGTCTGTTCCCGATGCCCATGTCATCCGCACAGACGCAGAAGCCATTGAAGTCGCCCACAAGGTCGCCGCGTTTTTACTCGAAGGTGATGCCGAGCGCGACCGTCAGCGCGAAGTGCCTGCTGAGGTGGTGGATGTGTTCTCCAACAGCGGCCTGTGGGGCATTACCGTGCCCAAGGAGTACGGCGGTGCTGAGGTGTCGTTCGCCACGCTGGCCGAGGTGATTGCCATTATTTCGGCGGCCGACGCTTCCCTCGGGCAGATCCCGCAGAACCATTACTGCTTGCTCGAAGACATTCGTCTGCAAGGCACAGAAGAGCAGAAGGCCTGGTTTTTGGGGCTGGCGCTCAAGGGCAATCGTTTTGCCAATGCCATTTCTGAAACCGGCGGCAAGACTGTGCAAGACATCCAGACGCGCTTTGTCAGCGAAGGCGATGAGGTGGTGATCAATGGCCGCAAAGGCTACTGCACTGGCTCGTTGTACGCCCATTGGCTGGGGGTGCTGGCGCTGAATGCCGACGACAAAGCGCACTTGGCGTTTGTGCCGCGGCGCACGCCGGGCCTGACCGTGGTGGATGACTGGTCGAGCATTGGCCAGCGCAACACCGCCAGCGGCACGGTGCTCGCAGAAAATCTGCGGGTGCCGGCCTTTAACGTGTTCAAGACGTACCAGTCTTATGAAAACCCGACCCTGGCCGGGCCGATTGCGCAAATCACCACCGCCGCGATTGATGCTGGTATTGCCCGCGCCGCCTTGCGTGACACCCTGAGTTTTGTGCGTGATCACGCTCGCCCATGGATCGACTCGGGGCTGGACAAAGCCAGCGAAGACCCGCTGACCATCATCCAGATCGGCAAGTTGAGCATCCAGCTGGACGCCTCCGAAGCCTTGCTTGAGCGGGCCGGTCGGGTCCTCGACAGTGAGCGCGAAAATCCGGGTGAAGACGGCGTGGCGCGCGCTTCGGTAGCAGTGGCCAAAGCCAAGGTGCTGACCACTGAAATCGCCCTGGAAGCCAGCAACCGTCTGTTCGAATTGGGCGGCACGCGTTCCTCGCTGGCGCGTCACAACCATGATCGCCACTGGCGCAACGCCCGCGTGCACACCCTGCATGATCCGGTGCGCTGGAAGTACCACGTGGTCGGCAACTGGCTGTTGAACGGGGTCAATCCGCCGCGTCATGACTGGTCATAACGATGGACGCGCTGCTGAGCAACATCAACTGGCCGGAAATCGGCCAGGCCTGCCTCGACACCCTGAGCATGCTCGGCATGGCCCTGGGTTTTACCGTGTTGCTGGGGTTGCCGCTGGGGGTATTGCTGTACCTCACCGGCAAGCAGCAGTTGCACGCCAAACCCGGCATCTACCGCGTGCTGTCGATGGTGGTGAATATCCTGCGGTCGCTGCCCTTCATCATCTTGCTGATTGTGCTGATCCCGGTGACCACCTTGATCACCGGCACCTCACTGGGGGTAGCGGGTGCCATTCCGCCATTGGTGGTGGGCTGTACGCCGTTCTTTGCACGGTTGGTGGAAACCGCGCTGCGTGAAGTCGATCGCGGCCTGGTGGAGGCCACCCAGTCCATGGGCGCCACGACCTGGCAAATCATCTGGCACACCTTGTTGCCAGAGTCCCGGCCGGGGTTGATTGCAGCCGTCACGGTGACCGCCATCGTGCTGGTGGATTACACCGCGATGGCCGGTGTGATCGGTGGCGGGGGCTTGGGTGACCTGGCTATCCGCTTTGGTTATCAGCGTTTTCAGACTGACGTCATGGTGGTCACCGTGGCCTTGCTGGTCCTGTTGGTACAAGGGCTGCAAATGACCGGTGACCGTCTGGTGTCCCATTACAGCCGTCGCTGAGACGGCTCATTTTTGATTGTTCGGAGTTTGTGCAATGCAAAAGCTTCTTGCTCTGGTGGCCGTGATGGCCGCCTTTAGCGCTCAGGCCAATGAAAAGTTGGTGGTCGGTGCCACGCCGGTGCCCCATGCCGAAATTCTTGAGTTTGTTAAGCCTGAGCTGGCCAAGGAAGGCGTTGATCTGCAGATCAAAGTGTTCAACGACTTTATCCAGCCTAACCAGCAACTCGCGCTTAAAAACATCGATGCCAACTACTACCAATACCGGCCGTTTCTGGATGAGTACAACAAGGAACGCCACACGGATCTGGTCCCGGTAGTGGGCGTGCATATCGAGCCGTTTGGCGCGTACTCGACCAAAATTAAAAACATCGCCGAGCTGAAGGACGGCGCTTCGGTGGCCATCCCCAATGACCCGGTCAACGCCGGTCGTGCTCTGGTGCTGCTGGAAGAGGCCAAGCTGATCACGCTTAAAAACCCTGGCGACCCGCAGTCGACCACCCGTGACATCGTGACCAACCCCAAGCACCTGAAAATCCGTGAGCTGGAAGGCGCCATGCTGGCCCGTTCTGTGAGCCAGGTGGACCTGGCCTTTGTGTTTGCCAACTACGCGCTGGAAGCGGGGATCGACACCAACAGCGCGTTGATTGTCGAGAAGGGCAAGGACTTGTACGTCGAGTATTTGGTGGCGCGCCCGGACAACATCAATGACCCGCGTATTCAGAAGCTGGCCAAGGCTTTGCACTCTGATGCCGTGCGTCAATTTATCCTGACCCGTTACAAAGGCCAGATCGTGCCAGGCTTTTAAATCGGCATTAAACATCTGTGTTCTCTTATGTCAGCTAGGCTATTGAAGATGAATAACTAGCTGACCCAGGAGAACGTATGACATTGCGATGGATGCTGTTGAGCCTTGTTGTTCTATGTGCGGGCTGCCAATACTTCAGTTATCAGCAAGGCTGCACCGACAATCCCAATCAGCGCGGCTGCCAGGGCGGCACAGTAGAGTCGCCATAAATACTGTAGGAGCGAGCCTCGCGATCTTTTGATCGTTTAAACGATCGCGAAGCAAACAAATCAACATGTTGGTTGCCCAACACTTCATGAGCACATTGCACACGGTTCAACAACACATTGCCTGACCCGCAGGGCTCATCCGCTGTTATGGCTGAGGTTGGGGGCGTGGCATGTTAGGTGCATAGGTTCCTGGTAGTCATAAACACTCAAGGTGTTTGTATTGATTGCCAGCTAAAAGGACCTCTCATGCACTACCGTCAACTGGGTAACAGCGGCATTAACGTCAGCGTTCTGGGCCTGGGCACCATGACCTGGGGCCACCAAAACACCGAAAGCGATGCTCATCAGCAAATCGAACTGGCGCTGGCTGAAGGCGTCAACCTGATCGACACCGCCGAGATGTACCCCACGCCCACTCGCGGCGACACCTGGCGTACCACCGAACGCTATATCGGCAACTGGCTGGGCGCCAACAGCGCGCGCCGCGCCGACATCGTGCTGGCAAGCAAAATTGCCGGCCCGGCCCGTGAGCCCGGTGGCCAATTGCATATTCGCGATGGCCTGACCCGGCATGACCGGCGCAACATCGTCGAAGCCCTGGACGGTAGCCTCAAGCGCCTGCAAACCGACTACCTCGATCTCTATCAACTGCACTGGCCCGACCGCCCGACCAACTTTTTTGGCCTGCGTGAATACCCGTATGCCGAAGACACGCAAAGTGTGGCCATCGAAGAAACCCTCTCGGAGCTGGCCGATCAGGTCAAGGCGGGCAAGATCCGTCATATCGGTGTGTCCAACGAAACGGCGTGGGGCGTGGCTGAATTTCTCAAGCAGAGCGAGCGCCTGGGCTTGCCGAACATTGTCAGCATCCAGAACCCCTACAGTTTGCTGAACCGCCTGTACGAGGGCGGCCTGGCGGAGTTCACCCATCGCGAAGGCGTTGGCCTGTTGGCGTATTCGCCGCTGGCGTTTGGCACCTTGACCGGCAAGTACCTCGGTGGCGCCCGCCCTGAAGGTTCGCGTCTGACCTCGGTGTACCGCACGTTCAATCGCTACGACAGCCTGCTGGCCCAAGAAGCCATCGCAGGCTATGTGGACATCGCTCGGGAGCATGACCTGACCCCGGCGCAATTGGCCCTGGCTTATGTCATCAACAAACCGTTTGTGGCCAGCGCGCTGACCGGGCAAACCAGCCTCGTGCAATTGCGCGACAACCTCAGCGCGATCAACGTGAGCCTCAGCCCAGAGATTCTGGCGCGCATCGAGGCCGTCCATCAGCGTGTCCCCAACCCTGCGCCATAGGAGTACGGGCGATGCCCAAGCAACTGCACGTCAACCTGTTTGAAATGAACTGCGTGAGCCATATCGTTCACGGCCTGTGGGTGCATCCCGAGAACAACCGTCACCGCTTCAATGACCTGGATTACTGGACCGAGCTGGCGCAACTGCTGGAATACGGCACCTTTGACGGGGTGTTTCTGGCCGACGTGATCGGCACCTATGACCGTTTTCGCAATGGCCCGGAAACCGCCCTGCGCGAGGCCATGCAAATTCCCAGCAATGACCCGTTGATGGTGATTCCGGCCATGGCCGCCGTGACCAAAAACCTCGGCTTTGGCGCGACGTTTTCAACCACGTACGAGCCGCCGTTTGCTTTTGCCCGGCGCATGAGCACCCTTGATCACCTGACCAAGGGCCGGGTGGGCTGGAACATCGTGACCTCGTACCTGCCCAATGCGGCGCGCAACTTCGGGCATGACACCGAAGTCGTGCATGACCATCGCTATGAAATCGCCGATGAATACCTGGATGTGCTCTACAAACTGTGGGAGGGCTCGTGGGACGATGACGCGGTGATTATCGACCGTGAACAACGGGTGTACACCGACCCGCACAAGGTCCGTTACATCAACCACGTGGGTGAGCACTTCAGCGTGGCCGGGCCGCACCTGTGCCAACCGTCGCGCCAGCGCACGCCGGTATTGTTCCAGGCAACCGGTTCGCCTGCCGGTATCGAATTTGCCGGGCGGCATGCCGAAGTGGTGTTTACCGGCGGTCTCGACACACCGGCCGTGCGCGCGAATATTCAGGCCATGCGCAACAAGGCCATCGCCCATGAGCGTGACCCGGCGGGGCTGAAATTTATCGTCATGGCCGGGGTGATCGTGGGCCGTACTGACGAAGAAGTCAGCCGCAAGCTCGACAGCTATCGCAAGCTGATGAGCGTCGAGGCTTCGCTGGCCCATCACCAGTCAGCCATTGACCTGACCGCTTACCCCAGCGATGCGCTGATCAGTGATTTGATCGAGCTGAAAGTCGACGGCTGGGAGAGCCTGCAGCGCTACAAGCCCGAATGGACCATCGGCACCGTGTTGTCGCAGTTCTCAGGGTTTAATCGCGAGCGTTTCTTTGTGGCGGGTACGCCGACCGTGGTGGCGGATGAAATCGAGAAGTGGCTGGATGTCGACGGCATCGACGGGATTAATTTGCGCCAGTACCTGTCGTTTGAAACGGCCCGGGATTTTATTGAGCTGGTGATCCCGGAACTGCGCCGTCGTGGACGTTTCCGTGAGCGTTACAACGAAGGCGAAACCCTGCGCGAACGCCTGTTTGGCACGGGGCAGGCGCGTTTGCCGAATGACCATTTCGGCGCCCGCTATCGCGACCCGGCGCTGTTGCAACAACCTGCCACGCCATTACGTTTTTGAACACATCACCTGTAGGAGCGAGCTCGTCTCGCGATCTTTTGATCTTTAAAAAGATCGCGAGGCAAGCTCGCTCCTACAGTGGGTTTTTAGCCAACTGTTGGCCCACCAACAGTCGCTGCACAGACTGTTGCTTTTGACTCCCTCCCAACGCCGATTTGCGCCTGTTTGCTGGGCGAAAAACCCGGCATGGCTTGTGCAATAGCCTAAGTCCCGGACTTAAGGCAGCAGGCCCCATGCGCAATATTTCCCCCTTTATTCGAAACTTTCCGTTGCTCGGTATCGCAACCCTGTGCTCGGTACTGGTCGGCTGCGGGCAGGAAACCTCGGCCGTTGCGCGCAGTGACAAACCGGTCAGCGGCGGAACGTTGATTTATGCCACCGACCGCGAACCCACGTGCCTCGATCCGCATGTGGCGGGTGACATGCCGCAGGTGTTTATCGGCCAGCAGTACCTCGACTCGCTGGTGTCGATGGATGACCAAGGCCAGATCGGGCCGTGGCTGGCGAAAAGTTGGGAGGTCTCGGCCGATGGCCTGACGTACACCTTCCATTTACGCGATGACGTGCACTTCACCGATGGCACGCCGTTCAACGCGGCAGCAGTCAAGGCCAACCTCGATCACATGGCCAACCCGAAAACCCAATCGAGTACGGCGGGCGGTTATATCCGCCAATACCGCAGCACCGATGTACTCGATGACCATACGGCAGTGGTGCACCTGGCCACCCCGTACGCGGCGTTTCTGGAAGTCCTGGCCCAGGGGTTTCTGGGCATAGAGTCGCCCACCGCGCTGCTCCGTTCCCGCGATGAAAACTGCGAAAGCCCGGTGGGCAGCGGGCCGTTCAAGATCGTCCGCTGGGACCGGCAAAGCCAGGTCGAACTGGTGCGCAATCCGGATTACAACTGGGCGCCACCTACCGCTAGGCATCAAGGCCCGGCGTGGCTGGAGCGCATCGTCTGGAAGTTCATTCAGGAGCCGTCCGTGCGCTTTGCCTCGCTGCAAGCCGGGGAGGTTGATGTGATCGAGACGCTGCCGCCCGAATCCCATGAGGCCGCCCGACGTAACCCGGACCTTACGGTATTGGTGGCCTTGCGGCCGGGCAACCCCACCAACGGCACGCTGAACATTACCCGTGCGCCGTTTAATGACCTCAAGGTGCGCGAAGCTTTTGTACGCAGTTCGGATGTCGAGGGCGCGCTCAAAAGTGTGTATTTCAGCGAGTTCCCCCGTGCCGGTGGGCCGCTGAGTTCGGCGACCCGCTTTTACAGCCCGGACTTCGAACACGCCCAGGACTACGACCCGGCCCGCGCAGCGCAATTGCTGGATGAAGCCGGCTGGACCGGGCGTGACAGTGAAGGCTACCGCACCCGTGACGGCAAGCGCTTACAGGTGCATGTGGTGATGGGCAACCGCACGCCGCCCTCGGAGTACACCCTGTGGGAGCAAGTACAAGCGACCACACGGGCGGTCGGGTTTCAACTGATCATCGACCAGATGAGTGATGTGCAGGCCACTCAGCGCCAGGCGGACTGGGACTACGACATTCGTATTGGTTACTGGAACACCAACACCCCCGACGTGCTGCGGATCATTTTTGGCTCGGAGTTTATTCGCCCGGCGGGTGTCGGCGGTTATCACCAGAACACCGCCGGCTTCAGCGATACGGCGTTTGACGGGTTGATCCAGCAAGCCTTGACCAAGCAAGACCCTGAGCAGCGCAAGGCGCTGTATTACAAGGCGCAGCAGATTGCTTCCAGTCAATACCTGCAACTGACCACGTACCCGCAAAGCTCACGCCTGGGCATCTACAAGACCACCCAGGGCGTGCGCCTGGAGCCGTCTTTGGCGGTGACGTATTTGTATGACGCCTGGGTCAATAAATGAAAAGGGTGAACCAATGAGCCGAATCGAGACTGTAAATCCGCAGCGCGAGCGCTGGCTGCAGGTGGGGCGACGCGCCGTCTGGCGTGTGGCGGGCGGGCTGCTGGTGCTGTGGGCGGTGGCGACCCTGACCTTCTTTGCCCTGCGGCTGATGCCGGGCGACCCGGTGCTGGCCATCCTCGGCGGCCCGAGTGGCAACCCGTCGCCCGAGACCATTGCCGAAGCCACCCGCGAGTACGGCCTGGACAAGCCCTTGGCGGTGCAATACGCGCTGTACCTGGGGCGTCTGGTTCAGGGCGATCTGGGGGTGTCCTACTCGCAGCACTTGCCGGTAACCCGCGTGCTGGCCGAGCAATCGTGGGCGACCCTGCAACTGACGTTTACCTCATTGGTCCTGGCCTGGCTGCTGGTGCTGTTACTTACCGTGTTGACCGCCGGGCGCCAGCGTTGGATGGCCAAGGTGGCTTCGTTTGCCGAAACCGTTTCGGCCGCCGTGCCGCATTTTTGGCTGGGCCTGGTGCTGCTGGCAGTGTTTGCCTTCGGGCTGCGCTGGTTCCCGCCTGCCGGCAGCGATGGCTGGCGAACCCTGGTGTTGCCGTCTGTGGCGCTGGCGGTGCCGCTGGCCGGGTTTATTGCGCAGGTCACCCGAGAATCATTGGAGCTGACCCTGGAGCAACCTTTTGTGCTGACGGCGCGGACCCGTGGTTTGAGCGAAACCGCCGTGCGCTTCAAACATGCGCTGCGCCATGCGGTGTTGCCCGGCATTTCGTTGTCGGGCTGGGCCATCGGCGCCTTGATCAGCGGTGCGGTGGTGGTTGAAGTGATCTTTTCGCGCAAGGGCCTGGGGCGTCAGTTGTATCAGGCGGTGCAGGCGCAGGACTTGCCGCTGACCATCGGTATCAGCCTGACCGTTGCGGCGGTGTATGTACTGGCCAACATTTTGGTCGACCTGCTGCACCTGTGGGTCGACCCTCGTCAACAGGGGAAAACAGCATGAGCACACTGACTCTCGAAACGCAGTTGCCGGGTGTGCGGGTGCAACGCAGGTCACGCAAGGTGCCGCTGGGGCCCTTGCTGGCACTGCTTTTTCTGGCGTTTTTGATCGTTGCCGCGCTGTTGCCGCAACTCTTTACCCATGCCGACCCGCTGGCGATTGTTCCGCACGATGCGTTTCATCCGCCGGGCTGGGCGCATTGGTTCGGCACTGATCAGTCTGGCCGGGATATTTTTTCGCGGGTGATTTACGGCACCCGCCAGTCGCTGTTGATTGGTCTGGCGGCCACTGTGCTGGCCATGAGCATTGCGATTGCCCTGGGGTTGCTCGGCGGGCTTGGCGGTGCACGACTTGACCGTGGGGTTGGCTGGCTGCTGGAAATACTGTTCGCGTTCCCGAGCCTGGTGTTGGCGCTGCTGTTTGTGGCGGTGTTCGGCAGCGGCATCGGGCCGTTGATTGTTGCCACCGGGCTGGGCGCAGCGCCGGGCTACGCCCGGATGGTGCGCGGTCAGGTGCTGGCGGTGCGCAATGCCGGTTACATCGAAGCGGCGGTTGCTCTGGGTCACCCCACGCGGCGGATCATCCTGCGCCAGCTATTACCCAATGCCATGCGCCCGCTGATCGTGACCCTGACCATGGGTATTGGTCAGGCGATTGTCTGGGCCTCGGCCCTGAGCTTTCTGGGGCTGGGCGCCAAGCCGCCTGCGCCGGAGTGGGGGACCATGCTGTCCATGGGCCGCGACTTTGTCGCCAACGCCTGGTGGCTGACCTTCTTCCCGGGGGTGTTCATCGTCCTTACCACGCTGTCGACCACGGTCGCGGGCCGTTATCTGCAACAACGTCTGGAGGGGCGCCTGTCATGAGCGATAAACACTTGATCGTCGAGGGTCTGTCCATTGAATTTGGCGGCCAGACCGTGGTGCGCGATGTGTCGTTTACCCTGGCGCCGGGCAAGACCCTGGCGCTGGTGGGTGAGTCCGGCTCTGGTAAAAGTGTGACGGCGCGCAGCCTGATTGGTCTGGCCGGTGCCGGGGCGAGAGTGACGGCGCGCACCCTGAGTTATGGCGGGCAGGATTTGCTCGGGTTGTCCGAGCGTGGCTGGCGCGGGTTGCGCGGCAAAGGCATTGGCTTTGTGTTGCAAGACGCGCTGGTCTCGCTCGACCCTCTGCGCCCGGTGGGCAAAGAGATTCTGGAAGTGCTCACGACCCACCAATGGGGCGACCGGCGCAGCCGCGCTGAGCGGGTTATCGAGCTGCTGGACAAAGTCGGCGTGCCCGAGCCCGAATTGCGTGCCCGCCAGCGGCCCGACCAATTGTCCGGCGGCCTGCGCCAGCGTGCGCTGATCGCCAGTGCATTGGCGCTGAGCCCAGGGCTGGTCATCGCCGACGAACCGACCACCGCGCTGGACGCCACGGTGCAGGCGCAGATTCTGCAAGTGCTGCAAGAAATCAAGGCTCGCGGTGATTCGTTGCTGATCATCAGCCATGACTTGGCGGTGGTGGCGCAATTGGCCGATGAGGTGCTGGTGCTGCGCCACGGCGTGGTGGTCGAACAGGGCCCGATGCAGCAGGTTTTGCGCACCCCGAGTCACCCTTACACCCAGGCGTTGCTGGACGCGGTGCCAGCCGAACATGCGCGGGGCACACGGCTGTCGTCGCACAACAGCGGGCAGCTTGTGCAACCTCGGCCGGGCGCTGACTCCCCGGTGCTGCTCAAGGCCAGCGGTTTGGGTAAACGCTACATCGGCCCCGATCAGCAAGCTCGCCAAGTGGTCGACGACGTCAGCTTTGAGCTGCGCGCCGGGCGCACGCTGGGCATCGTCGGTGAGTCCGGTTCGGGCAAAACCACCGTGGCGCGCATTGTGTTGGGGTTGCTGGAGCCGGATGCGGGCCAGGTGCAGTTTCTGGGCCACGCCTGGGCGGGGGCGGGTGCAGATCGGGTGGCGGAAAAAGACCGGCGTGTGCATCGACGTGACATCAGCGTGATTTATCAAGACCCGCTGAGTTCATTCGACCCGCGCTGGAGCATTGGCCAGATCCTCGCCGACGCGCTGGATGTGGCCGGTGTGGCGGCTTCGCAGCAGCCCGGGCGGATCCGCGAGTTGCTCGAGCAAGTGCGCTTGCCAGCCGAGCTGGCGAGCCGCCGCCCCTTGCAACTGTCGGGCGGCCAGCGGCAACGGGTGGCCATCGCCCGGGCCATTGCCAGCAACCCTAAAGTGATCATTTGTGACGAGCCGGTCTCGGCCCTCGATGTCTCGGTGCAGGCGCAAGTACTGGACCTGCTGGCCGACCTGCAAGCCTCGTTGGGGCTGGCCTACCTGTTTATTTCCCATGACCTGGGGGTGATCCGCCATGTCAGTGACGAAGTGCTGGTGATGCGTCGCGGCCAAGTGGTTGAAAGCGCCCCGGTCGAAGACCTTTTTGAACATCCAAAACACGCTTACACCCAACGTCTCTTGGGCGCAGTGCCGCGCTTGCCGGGCGCCGGCAGTGAGCTGGTGGTGCCACCGCTGGAAGCGGAAAGCACGGCGTTGCGATTTGACGAATCGCAACTGTGGAAGATCGCTATTTAAGCTTGAACACCTTAAGGAATTGTCATGACTACGTTGTCTCTTGTTACTGAACAGGCCATTGCCACGATCGACACACTGAATGTCCGGGCCGATGAAATATTGCCCACCATTGCAGCGGGGGCCGCACAACGCGAGCGTGATCGCCTGCTGCCGTTTGATGCGGTGGCGCAGATTGCCAAAGCCGGTTTTTTCACCACGCGCATCCCCGTGCGTTATGGCGGCAGCGGTGGTTCGGTCAAGGATGTGATCCGGTTATTGATCCGCATTGCCGCCGCCGATTCTAACGTCGCCCAGGCGTTGCGCCCGGGGTTCGGCTTTGTCGAAGGCTTGCTGGCGTCCTCCAGCGAACAGGCCGAAACCGAGCGCGAGCGCTGGTTTGCCCGCTACCTGGACGGCATCGTAGTGGGCAATGCCGGCTGGGAAGTGGGCGGCGCCAACGGCTCGATCAGCGCGCGGATTGTGCGCGACGGCGACCACTACCGGGCCACTGGCAGCAAGTATTACAGCACCGGCTCGCTGTACGCCGACTGGGTCAGCGCGGTGGCGTTGGACGAAGAGGATCAACCGGTTTCGTTTATCCTGCCGCGCAACCGCAAGGGGCTGGAGTTGCTCGACGATTTTGACGCGATGGGCCAGCGCCTGACCGCCAGTGGCACCACGCGCCTGAATAACGTGCAAGTGCTGGCTGACGAAATCCGTACACGGACGGTGGAAGAGGGCAAGCGCACAATTGTCACGCCGTTTTTGCAATTGTTCCTCGCGGCGGTTCAGGCGGGCATTGCACGCAACGCCTTGAACGACGCCGTTGCGTTTGCCAAAGAGCATGCCCGGCCCATCAAACACAGCAGCGCCAGCCGCTCGGTGGATGACCCTTATGTTGAATTGAGCGTCGGTGACATCTCGGCCCGCGCCTTCACCGCCGAAGCGGTGGTGTTGCACGCGGCAGAGTCCATCGACCGGGCATGGGCGGGCGACCTCGATCCGCACCTGGTCGACCAGGCCGCTGTCGATGTGGCGCAGGCGCAATACATTGCTGCCGAGTCGGCGCTCAAGGCCGCCGAACTGGTGTTTGACGTGGGCGGCGCCTCGACCACAGGGCGCGGGCATAACCTGGACCGACACTGGCGCAACGCACGCACCGTGGCCAACCACAACCCACGGCACTGGAAAGCTTCTGCCGTTGGCTCATGGCAACTGAAAGGCACACCGCCACCGACCTCCGGATTGTTTTAATACGCGCTGTAGCCGTTGCCTCGCGGGTCGAAAAGATCGCGAGGCAAGCTCACTCTTACCAAACACAGTTCTGTAGGAGCGAGCTTGCTCGCGATCTTTTGATCTTGATCTGGTTTTTGATCTTGATCTAAGAGGCCCCGCTGAACCACGCTGGCCGATCGCAGACTTCGTACCTCGTCAGCGACTACAGTGGCCTGTCTGCTGCGCGATTGGGCGGCTCCTCCTACACTTAGCATCCAGCCTTCCTACTCGATATTCGCCTAAAGCTCAGGTCGTCATAGACCCAGCCTACATCCAGCCCCAATGCCGTGATTGCACACTTGCGCACCGATAAACCCTGACGTTTTGTTACATCAGGGCGACCGCAGCGCAAGGAGTCGCGGATGTCACGCTCGCAGCCTCAGTTTCGTTTCAGCCTGACCATTGACGGCTTCGCTGATGACCTTCAAGTCTTGTCATTCAAAGGTGATGAGGCCATCAGCACGCCTTATGCCTTTGAGCTGGTACTGGTCAGCCCACGGGCCGATCTGGATCTGGTGGCACTGCTGCATGCCCCGGCCTTTTTGGCGTATGCCGACGGCGGAGGCGGCGTTCACGGGCTCATCTATGCCATTGCCCAAGGCCAGACCCGCCAGCGCCTGACGGTATATACCCTGACCCTCGTGCCGCAACTGGCCTACCTCGAGCATCGCACCAACCAGCGCATGTTCCAGCAACTGACAGTCGAGCAGATCATTGCCCGGCTCCTCGAGGAGCACGGCATTCTCAGCAATGCCTACGCCTTCAACCTGCACGGGACCTACCGGGTTCGCGACTACTGCGTGCAATACCATGAAACGGATCTGCACTTCATTCAGCGCCTGTGCGAAGAAGAGGGCATTCATTACCACTTCCGCCACTCAGCCCAAGGCCATCAATTGGTCTTCGGTGATGGCCAGAGCGCCTTCGCCAAACTCGATCATCCCGTGCCTTATCAGGGCGAAAGCGGCCTGGTTGCCGAGGCGCCGGTAGTCAGCTATTTCGAAGTGGGCATCAACACCCGTTCCACCCGTAGTACCTTGCGCGATTACACCTTCGAAACCGCCAGTCGCGAGATCGAGGCGAGCTACGGCCCCGACACCCAGCGCGTCGAGCGAGATCTTGAAGATTACCGCTACCCGGGCCACTTCAGCCTCGAACAGCGCGGCCAGTTGCTCAGCCAGCGGGCCCTTGAGCGCCAACGCGCTGACCGCTGTGTGGCCAATGGCGAAAGTGACGACTGCGGTTTTATCAGTGGCCATTTCATGACCCTGAGCGAGCACCCCCACGGCGACTGGAACGCGATGTGGCTGCTGACTGAAATCCATCATCAGGGCCGACAGCCGCAGGTGCTCGAAGAGACCGGGACTGATCTGGACGACAAGCCAGCTGACGGGTTTACCCAGGGCTATCGCAACGACTTCGCAGCCACCCCATGGGACGTGTTCTACCGCCCGCCACTCAAACATCTCAAGCCTCAGGTGCTGGGCCTGCTGACTGCCCGGGTCACCGGCCCCGTCAACGACGAGGTGCATTGCGATCAGTACGGTCGGGTAAAGGTGCAGTTTCATTGGGACCGTGAAGGCCGAAACAACGACGCCAGCAGTTGCTGGCTGCGGGTGGCCTCAACCTGGGCCGGTGACAGCCATGGCGCAGTGAGCGTGCCACGGGTCGGCATGGAAGTGCTGGTGGCGTTTCTGGAGGGGGATCCGGATCAGCCGGTAATTTCGGGTTGCCTGGTCAACAGCCTCAACCCGCCTCCCTATCCGTTGCCCGCCTACAAAACCCGCAGCGTGTTGCGCAGCCGCAGCACCCCGAACGGCACCGGCTACAACGAACTGCACATTGAAGACCGCCTGGGTCAGGAACTGATCTACCTGCACGCCCAGCGCGACCTTGAACAACACATCAAAAACGACTCGCTGGTGCAAATCGATGGTCAGCGCGCTGAGACCGTCACCGGCAACAGCGTCTCGGTGCTCAAAGGTGATGATCAACGCACCGTCAGCGGTGATCGCAAGGCCCAACTCAATGCCAACGATTTTCGCCAGGTAGCCGCCAGCAGCCACACCCAGGTGGGGGGCGCGCTGACGGTCGACGCGGGGATGGAAGTCACGATCAAGGCCGGTGCCCATGTGGTGTTATCGGCAGGGGCGTGTATCTCGCTGACGGCGGGCGGCCAGCATCTGATCGTCAGCGCTGCCGGGATCTACGTCAGTTCACCGATCCTGCCCGGTGGCGTGCCGATGCCCGGCACACCGGCATTGCCCGCCGTCACCTCTACCGTTGCAGCACTGACCGCAGCCGTCTTGACCCCGACCCAAATCAGCAGCCTCAAGCGCAACGCACCTTTCTGCGAAGAGTGCGAAAAATGCAAAGGAGGCGTTTGTGACATCTGAGCCTTTAACCCCCCAGCAATGGCTGACAGACAACCCGCTGCGCTCCGGTGAAAGCTTGTACGCGGTCATCAGCTCTACCAGCGATGCCGACCCGCTCGCTGCTTACCGTCAACAGGGTGGAGTCGAACCGCCAGACAGGCTGTGGGCTGACACCGCCTATGCCGACTGGCTCCCGGTCATGCCTTATCTACTGAAGCTGACGCCGGACAATGAGTTTCTGCAATGGGCCGCGCAAACCGATGCTGATGATTGGGGCTGGTTGGCCATCTCCACGGCCAGCCCGCAACGTATTAACGAACACTTGCGCAGTTTGACCCAGGTCCTGATGCCTGCTGGTGAAGCCGTGTTTTTGCGGTTCTGGGACGGTCGCCACTGGCTGCCCATCCTCCAGTATTTGGGCACAGCGACCCGTGATGTCTTGCCGGTCTTCGACCGCTACTGGATCAACGGCCAGCCGGTCACGGTGGGGCAGGGTGAGGTGCTTGCCGCTCAAGCATTCCCGTGGTGGCAAGTGCCCGGTGACCTGCTCGACAGCCTCGCTGAGCAGGACCTCAACACGGTAGTCGACAACCTCATGCAGTGGCTCAAAGACGCTCACGCGCCGTTGTATGCATCGATTGGCGAAGCCCATTTGCGGCTGAAAGTCGAGCATTTCGTACAGCGCTCATCCCCTACACAACGTAAAGACAGCGGGCTCTTGTTGGCTCATGTGCAGCAAGAGGTTTGTGCGTAACCATGATCACGATTATCGGCAAAATGCTTCTGGCTATTGGAGACACCCAGCCTGACGTAAAGCAGGTTTTGCAAGAGCTAGAACACTGTATCGAAGGCTATCGGGATCGGGCGGACTCCTGGTACGGCGGCATGATCGATGTCGAGCAAGTGTTTCGTGTCGGCGATGAAGTAGTGACTCGTGACAAGGACGATCAGGCGCCGGCGGCCATGTATGCCCAATGCCAGCGCGATTCTACAGTGACGTTGGTCCACGCCTTTGAAGCGGCGCGTTTTATACCCATAGGTAATACCCAAGTGCGCTTGGTGCCAGTGTGGGGTGGTGTCGAGATCAGAGCGTTGATTGATGCCACCGGTATCACGCGTGTCGAGGGCTGCCTGCCCAATCAGCAATACCACGTAACCTTTTACCCGCAGATCACTTCTGAGCAGCTAGATGCTTTTTTTAACTCTTATCAGGAGGTGCTCAGTGACCTGAGCCAGTGGCTGAGTACCCAGTGGGACACTGAATATCTGTCGCTCTGGCAAGCTCATCAGCAAGCCGATGCACTGGGACGTTCCTGGATCGAGATCAAGAGCCAGTGGAGTGGCCTTATCAAGTCATTGTTGGCCGTGTGGGATGACATCGTTGGTTTCTTGAAGCTGATCAGCCGCCCCCAGCAGAGCTACGAAAAGTTCAAAAAGTTCCTCAGCGAAGAGCAACTGAAGTTGCTCTTGAATGCCTCCAAAGAAACACTGGAAACCGCGCTGCTAATTGCCAGCGATGAGCCACTGATGTGGTCTTATTTCGCAGCCTTGATCGCCTGGCTCAAACTATTACCGCCCCAAGTTCGTAGCGAGATACAAGCGCGCCTCACCACTGACGTTCTGATCAATATCGTCCTCGGCATCATATTCAGTGGGGGGATTGGCCTGGCTGTACGGCTCTCTATCAAGGGGGCCAACACTGTGGTTGAAAGCGCAAAAGCGGCTCGGTTGCTGGAAGGTTTTGTCGACCTGCTGATGCGCACCAGCAAAGCGCGATCCACTCACCACGCCACAGTGGGCAAGCCGATTTTGCTGCAAAGCGAGGGTCGCCTGGATCCAGGATTGAAGGCTGATCTGGATATCAAACCGCAGAGTGGCCAAGCCCCCGCCCAAAGCATCCCTGATGCCACGGTTATAGCCCGAAGCAAACCCAAGGCGAGAACCACGCTGGAGGTGGTCGAGCACGTCGACGATGCCCCGTGGCAATCCCAAACCCCCAACGGCAAACCTGCCGAACCTGCCAAAGACACCCAAACCCATGGCTGCCCGGTCTCAATGGTCACTGGCGAAGAGCTGCTGACCTTGACTGATGGCGTGCTCGACGGCGCGCTGCCCCTTGAGTGGACGCGCCTGTATCGCACCAGCGCGGTCGAAGTAAACGGCGATTTGGGCTTTGGCTGGAGCCACACACTGTCGCACCGCCTTCAACGCGAACGCGACGAACTGCTCTGGACGGACCACGAAAACCGTCAGATCCGCTTTCCGCAGCCCAGCGCACAACGCCCGGCCATCATCAACAGCTTGGCCAAGGCGGCGATTTACCTGGGCGACCATGATGGCGAGTTGATCCTCGCCCACGCCGGTAAAAGCAGCCGCTTCTATCACTTCAACGACTTGCGACTGACCGCCATCAGCGACGCCTACGGCAACCGGCTGAAAATTACCTACCAGCAAGGGCGACTGCACCGCATAGACAACGGTGCCGGCCGCGCCTTGCTGCTGCGCTACACCGACGCACGCCTCAGCGCTGTTGACTACCAGCAATACGATGACAGCCGTGAATTTGCCGAGCGCTCAAATGACCACTACGCCAAGTGCGGGATTCACCTTGAACGTTGGGCAACCCTCTACACGCAGGTCGCCTATCGCTACAACGCAGCGGGGCAACTGATTAGCGCCAGCAATGCGCTGGAAGAAACCGAGCAGTACCGCTATGACGCCCAACACGTCATCCAGGAACGGCAACTGGCGGGTGGCGCGGCGTTTTATTGGCAGTGGCAACACACGGGCAAGCAGGCGCGTTGCATCCGTCACTGGGCCAACTTCGGGCAGATGGACGCCACCTACGAATGGGACGACCAAGGCTCGGTCACGGTGAAAAACCGTGACGGCAGCCAGCAAGTCTATGTGCATGACGACAATGCGCGGCTAGTCAGCCAGGTCGACCCGGACGGCGCTGAGCACCAAAAGGCCTACGATGACAAAGGCCGCCTGATCGCTGAAAAAGACCCGCTCGGCGCTGTTACCGAATACCAGTACAACGAGGCCGGGCAGCTTACGGCAGTGATCCCGCCCACTGACGAGCCGACGTTCTACAGCTACTTCAACGACCATGTGCGTAAAGTGCAGCGCGGTCTTGCCAGTTGGAAATATGAACGCAACACCCAGGGCGACATCACCTGCCAGACCGACCCGGACGGCAATCTAACCCACTACAAATACACTGCTAAAGGCCAACTCAGCGGTCTGTATTACCCGGACGGCAGCCAGCACACACTGACCTGGAACCCGCTTGGGCAACTGCTCGACGAAACCCTGCCAGACGGCACGCAACGGCGTTATCGCTACGATGCACAAGGTCGCACCATCACCCGGCAAGACGAGCGGGGCGCCATCACCCAGTACCAGTGGGACGCTGCCAACCGTCTCAGCCAAATCACCTTGCCTGGTGGCAAAACCCGCGCCTGGAGCTACAACGCCTACGGCAAAGTCACGGCTGAGCGCGATGAGCGCGGCCATATCACCCGCTACGAATACGCCGACAACCTGCACCTGATCAGCCGCCGCATCAACTCTGATGGCAGCCAGCTCAACTACCGCTACGACAACGCCCGCTTATTGTTGACCGGTATCGAAAACGAGCGGCACGAGCACTACCAGCTTGAGTACTACCCCAACGGTTTGATCCAGCAAGAAATCGGCTTTGACGGCCGTAAAACTGCTTATGCCTACGACCTTAAAGGGCAGTTGCTGGAAAAGACCGAATACCCGGACGCAGAACATCCTGACAGTGCTCCGCTGGTCACTGCCTACGCGCGCGACCCTGCAGGACGGCTGACAAGCAAAACCCTGCCTGATGGCAGCGAAATCACCTACACCTATGACACCTTGGGTCGATTGACTACTGTCGACGACGGTGTCTGGCCGCTGGCCTACGAATACGACCTGCAAGATCGCCTTGTCAGTGAGCATCAAGGCTGGGCGACCCTGCGCTATCAGTACGACGCACTCGGCCAACTCAGCGACTGCCGCCTGCCCGATGGCAACCGCCTGCACTACCACTATCAAAAAGGCGGCGCCCTCAAAGGCATCGACCTCAACGGCAAAACCCTCACCGGGCATCGCTACGAAGCGGGGCTGGAAACCGTCCGCCAACAAGGCTACGTGGTCAGCCACTACCAATACGACGAACAAGGCCGGCTGCAAGACCACGCCGTCAGCCAACTGAATGCCCGTGGCGATATTGAGGGTCAGCCTCTGTACCGCCGTCACTACCGCTACGATGCCAACGGCAACCTCAGCCTGCTCAGTGACAGCCGTAAAGGGCAAAAAAGCTTTGCCTACGACCCGCTCGACCGCCTGACCGAAGTACGCGGCCAACTGAACGAACACTTCGTCCACGACCCGGCGGGCAACCTGCTCGACCAAAGCATCGACGGCCAACGGCACAGCCGCTACGCCAACATCAAAGGCAACCGCTTGCTGATGCAAGGCGACAGCCATTTTGAGTACGACGCCTACGGCAACCTGCGCCAAGAGCGACGCGGCACAGGCCAACGCCTGACCCGCGACTACCGCTACGACAGTCAGCAGCGCCTGATCGGCATCACCTTGCCAGACGGCAGTCAGGTGACGTACCGCTACGACGCTTTCGGGCGGCGCATCAGCAAGGACCATGGTGGCACCACTACGCAATTTCTCTGGCAGGGCGAACGCCTGATCGCTGAAAGCGCCCAACAAAAAGGCCTGCATGGCATCAGCCACTACTGCAGTTACTTATATGAGCCGGACACCTTCAAACCGCTGGCCTTGCTCCAGGGTGAGGGCGACACCGCACAGGCTTACCACTACCAACTCGACCACCTGGGCACGCCACAAGAACTCACCGACCACCGTGGCCAAATCGCTTGGTCTGCTCATTACCGGGCCTACGGCAACGTCCTCAAACTCGACAAGGCCGAAATCACCAACCCGCTGCGCTTTCAGGGCCAGTATTACGACGAAGAGAGCGGACTACACTACAACCGCCATCGCTACTACAATCCAAACACCGGCCGCTACCTTACTCCCGACCCGATCAAACTCGCAGGTGGCCTGAACAGCTACCAGTACGTGCCCAACCCGACAGGGTGGGTGGATCCGTTGGGGTTGTGTAGTGTTGAAGGGGGGAGTCCGGGCTCAAAAAAACCGCTAGATAGCACTTTGCTTGAGGAATTGAGCGCTAATGGTGTGAAATTTACTCCAGGTAATATTGTGTCAACTGCTCGCAGCCAAAGTGGTCAAGTTGTATTTTTAGAGACTGGCAACTCAAAAGCAGGTTTAAAGCATATTGTAGAAGGCCATGGTAGCCAGTTTGCTCAAATGGGGGTACCTGAAAGTCAAATTCCAGAGGTGGTTATGAAGGCTTTATCCGAAGGAAAACTGGTCAACTATCAAGGTACTGGTATTGGGCGTCCAGTTTTTGAGCTGACTATTAATGGGAAACGTCAACGTATTGCTATTACAGTTGGGAACAACGGATTTATTGTTGGGGCTAACCCTAAAGGTAGCGTTAAGTGAAAGTTATAAAATTAATGGCGGATTATCATTGTTATCCTCTTTGGAATGTGTCGCCGGGAGAGTGTGGGGATATAGCACCCAGTGAGATTCCTATATCAAAGGAACTTCAGCAGCGTCTTCTGAATTGGGCTGCTATATACAATGAGACTCTTGATCAAAATTATCCTCCCGATTCTGGATTTAAGGATTCAGAGGAGGAAAGTAAATTCAGTAATGAAGGTAAGGAACTAGCTGAGTGTTTGAGAAATGAACTTGGTTCAGGTTTTTCTGTGGTTTTTGATTACTTGTGAGCGGGTTTTTTGATTGAAATGTGCATCCTTCAAGAGCCTCTTCGCAAATGTCATCAGGGCTTTTGGCGTATGAGCTGACCCTTGGGAAGCAAGCTTTCAGGGAGAATTTGGTCAATATTTTTGACTATGATGCTGAGGGAGTTACTAACGATCCACTCGTTCAGCGCGAATTTTTTGAACGCTGGATTAAATCTTTAAGATGAAGTCGTCAGGTTTGGTTTGTTAATCAAAATAATGCTCTTTTAAACAGTTTTTCACTCAATGCTGCTTGAAAATACTCCACTCTGTAGGAGCGAGCTTGCCTCGCGATCTTTTGACTATTTAAGAGATCGCGAGGCAAGCTCGCTCCTACAGGTTTTTTGTTATCGCAAGGCAATATTCAAATCGACAAATGCAACACGCGTTCATCTTGCTTGGGTTCTGTTGCGCTGCGTTTGTTGACTTTTAATTCCCCGAGGTTGATCAGCAGGGTGCGGGTGACGTTGCGGCTCAGCCCCAGCAGTTTGGCGGTGTGGACCTGGTTGTGGTGGCAAAAACGATAGGCCGCGCGCAACAGGCTGCGTTCGACGTTTTCGTGGAGGTTGTCTGACTGGCTCTCGAACAGCCGCTGGAATGCATGTTCAAGCAATTCTTCGGCGCTCTGGTCGCTGTTGACGGTGCTGGTTTCTGGTCGGGTGATGCGCAGGTTGGACATGCGCAAGTCGTCACTCTGGATGACACCGTCGCGGCAGATCAGCAGGGTGTGGTGGATGACGTTTTCAAGTTCGCGGATGTTGCCCGGCCAGTTGGAGTGCGCGAGTTTTTGCTCTGCCTCCGGGCTCAGTACGACGTCGCCATAACCCAGTCGACGGCTGTAGGTGTCGATGAAGTAGCGGGTGAGCGGGAGGATGTCGCCGGGGCGTTCGCGCAGTGGGGTGAGTTCCAGGTTGACCACGTTCAGGCGGTAGAACAGGTCTTCGCGAAAGTGCCCGGCGTTGATGGCTTTTTCAAGCTGTACGTTGGTGGCCGCCAGGACGCGGACGTTGATGGGAATGCTTTTGCGCGAGCCCAGGCGGACCACTTCGCGCTCTTGTAGAACACGCAGCAGCTTGACCTGAATCGGCATTGGCAAATCACCAATTTCATCGAGAAACAGGGTGCCGCCGTTGGCTTCTTCAAACCAGCCTGCCTTGGCGCCCAGCGCGCCGGTGAAGGCGCCTTTCTCATGGCCGAAGAGTTCAGATTCCACCAGCGATTCTGAGAACGCACCGCAGTTTACGGCCAGAAAAGGCTGGTGCTTGCGTGCGCTGAGGTTGTGAATGTGGCGCGCAATCAGTTCTTTGCCGGTGCCGGTTTCACCAATGATCAGCACGCTCGCATCACTGGGCGCGATTTGTTGCAGGTGCTGGAGCAAGGCTTTGGACTTGGGGTCTTCAAAGACTTGCGCGGTTGCCCGGATCGAGGTGGCCAAGGCCGGGGAAGGGGGGAGGGTTAGCAGTTGCATGTCGGTCCCTATGAATAAAATGTCGGGATGGGGGACGTGCCGTTAAGTGCCCAGTCGCCCAGTTCCTGAAGCTTGTAGTCCAGAGGGTCGTGCAGGCTCTGCGTGCGCAGGTTGCGCCAGTGCCTGTCGAGCGCCACGGAGGTTTGCGTCGCGCGCGCTCCGGTGACCTCGAAGACCTTGCTACATAACTCCAGGCCGTTGCGGCTGGCAGCTACTTTGGCGGTAGCTATGGCGATGGCGACTTCACCGCGCTCTTCACTGGTGAGCGCCGGGCCTTTGGCCCAGGCCTCGTCCAGTGCGGCTCCGGCGCGTTCGACCAGCAAGCGGGTGCTTTCCAGGGCGACCCAAAAGTCGCCGTAATGGCCAAGAATGTACGGGTCTTGGATATTTTGGGTAGCGCTGGATTTAAACCAGGGCCGGGTTTCTTCCAGGGTGTAGCGGCGCGCTTCTTCAAAGGCGCCTTCGGCAATACCGAGAAAAATATTGGCGAAATGCAGTTGGGCTATCAGCGGCCGCAGGCAGGCAAAGGGCGTGCTCAGCGGGCCGGGATCGAGCAGCAAGTCCGAGTCTTCAACCCGCACACGCTGGAACGTCACGCTGCCGCTGTCGGTCTGACGCTGGCCCATGTTGTGCCAGTCGTTGTGCAAGGTAATGCCCGAGCGGGCGCTGGGGATGGCGGCTATCAGCAGCTTGCCGCCTGCGCTTTCGTCAATCGCAGAGGCAATCAGCATTTCAGAGTCGTTGGCGCCGGAGCAAAAGCTTTTTTTGCCGGAGAACTCACGCCAGCCTTCACGCTCCTTGACCACGGTGCGAGTGTCCAGCGGGTTGAGGGTATTGCCCCAGAACCAATTTTTGTTCGCCGTCAGCTTGAACCAGGTTTGCCATTGCGAGGGTTTGGCGAACAACCGCACAGTGGCCAGCATCAGGTGATGGAAGCCGAAAACATGGGCAATAGAACTGTCCACCCGGGCAAATTCGCGCACCACTTCAAACGTTTCAGACCAAGTGGCGTTGAGGCCATCGAACTGGCCCGGAATGCTCATGGCCAGCAGGCCGCTGTCGCGCAAAAGATTACGTTCGTGCTTGGGCGTGCCGCCTTGGGCATCACGCTCCACGGCGGTCAGGGCGAACTCGACTGCCAGCTCTCGAGCGATGTCCAACGGTGCCTTCCTGGCATTTAGCTGTGTGACAGTCACGTGTGTTCACCTCGTTTGAATGTCGCCCCCCGACGTCGTGTCAGGGGGTTGCCAGAAGGCTGCGGGTTATTTCACTTGGCCGTAATCACCGACAGCTTGGTGATCCCTGCGCGCTCAATCGAGGCCATGGCGCGTGCCACTTCGCCGTAGTTCACACCGTTATCGGCTTGCAATTGCACGCGAACTTCCGGGTCTTTGGCCTTGGCGGCCTGCAGGTTGAACTCCAGCAGGCCCGCTTCAACTTCATCCTTGTTGATGAACACTTTGCCCTGATCGTCGATGCTCACCACCAGCGGATCTTTTTGCTCCACGGGGGCGACCGAGTCGGTCTTGGGCAGGTTGATCGGAATCGCGTTGGTCAGCAGTGGCGCGGTGACGATAAACACCACTAGCAGCACCAGCATCACGTCGACCAGCGGCGTGACGTTGATTTCACTGAGTACTTCGTCGTTGTCTTGGGTTGAAAAGGCCATCTCAGGACGCCTCCTTCACTTTTTGCGCAGGCGCGGCAGACTTGTTCAGCACCGGGTGCAGGTGCACACGGAAGGCGCTCTTCTGGGCCAGGCTGTAGAAGTCGTGGGCGAAGTCGTCGAGGTCAGCAGCGGTCAGTTTCAGGCGACGCAGGAAGTAGTTGTAAACCAGCACCGCAGGGACTGCGACCGCGATCCCGACGCCGGTGGCAACCAGCGCCGCACCAATCGGGCCCGCGACGGTTTCAAGGCTGGCAGAGCCGGCGGCGCTGATGCCTTTCAAGGCCGACATGATGCCCCACACGGTGCCGAACAGACCGATAAAAGGCGAGGTGCTGCCGATACTGGCGAGGATCGCCAGGCCGGTTTCCAGCGAGCGGCGTTCACGCACAATTTGCTGGCGCAGCGAGCGCTCAAGGCGGTCTTGATGGTTGATGTTGTGCGCCAGGTCATTGGCGTGTGGCGCATCGGTCACTTGAATGGCGGCATAACCGGCTTGGGCTACACGGGCAGCTGCACCCGGCGCAGTGCTGGCCAGCTCGGCGGCCGAGTCGAGGCTGGTGGCGGCCCAGAATTGCTTGAGGAAACGACGGTCCTGGTTTTTCAGGCGGCTGAACTGCACGCCTTTAAGCAAGAACAGGCCCCAAGTGGCGACCGAGAAAATAATCAGCAGCCAGATGACCGCATGTTCAATGGATTCAAAGGGGGAAGCGATAAGGTTCATGGTTCAGGCTCTCTAAATTAGGTCATCAAAACGGTCAAGGCGTCGCGTCTTTTCAGGACGCTCGCGGTGTAAAAATTGAGGTCCGGGCTTATTTGATTTTGAAATCAATCGGCACGCTGACCCAGCCGTCAATCGGGTCATTGCCTTGTTTGGCCGGGACAAAACTCCAGCGCTTCACCGCATCCTTGGCTGCGTTGTCGAGTTGGTCGCGACCGCTGCTTTTCTGAATCTGGATTTCGCCAGGCTTACCGCTGGCCAGCACATGGACCCGCAGCAGCACAGTGCCTTCCCAGCCACGGCGCATGGCCAGTGACGGGTATTCCGGCGCCGGGTTGTGCAAATAGCCGGCATTGGCGGAAGCCGGGGTTATTGGCGCAGGGGCAGGCGGCGCGGGTGGAGCAGGGGGTGCAACCGGTTGCGGCGGCGCTGGCGGTTGTTCAACAGGCTTGGCCACGGGTTTAGGCACAGGCTTGACCACCGGCTTGGGTTTTGGAATCGGCTTGGGCGGTGGCGGCTTTACGGCCAGTTCGTCTTCTACAGGCGGAGGCGGCTCGACAGCGGGCTGAACAACCGGCTCGGGCGGAGGCGGTTCCACCACAGGCGGTGCCGGTTGAGAAAACTCGATGGTCATCGGCGGCACTTCCGGTGGCACGATTGGCAATACCGGCGTCGGGTTCTGACTGATCCAGTAAATCACCGCACCGTGCAGTGCCAGTGCGAAAACTCCCAGCAGCACTGCTTCACGGCGGCTCAGGATGCGCTTGGGCGTGCTTTGCAGGCGCGACAATGACAGTGGGCCGCGAAACGTGCGCCCAAGATCAAGCAGTTCGCCGCCGGGGCCCTGGCGCCAGAGCACATCCAGCGCGCTGGCAGTTTGGACATTGGCCATTAATAACTCCTGGCTTTTAGCAAAACGAAGTCGTATTCGCGATCAATACACTCCACTGAATGCACTTAGTTGCCGAAGCAAACAGGCATGCAAAAGTAATAGCAAGAGCCATACCAACTAGTAAAAGCGCCGTAAATCGGGCGTATTTTGTTAATTGTCAGACACAACAGTGTGGTTAATTCAGCGCATTGTTCATGCACTGTTGCTGGAGCAACACGTGTTGAACAGCAGGTATGCAAAACCCCTCTACCGTGGGCGTCACGGCAACGACAGCAAGTGATGCAAATGCATATGCACTGATCAAATTGTTATAAGAAAACTTTAAAACAGGTCGACTGTTGAAATGCAAACAGCCCCTTTACAAACTGTTTGGTTGACACCTGAAAGTTGCTCTTTAATTGCCGGAAATCGCTGTTTTTGGGCTGGCACGAACTCTGCAAAAGTCCGTGTGAGAGCGAGACTATACGAATAGATGCTCCACTCACTAACAGGCAGGAGCATTAATAATGAACAGTGCGTCAGAAAGGCGAGTATTACGACGTAGTGCACTGGCGACAGCTTCCAGCATGGGAATTCTCCTGATGCTGGTTCAGGCCACCGCGGTGGCTGCCGAGGACAAAGATCCTACGTTAGCCACGGTGGTGGTGACCGGTGCCGAGGCCAGCGAAGCGCAAAAAGCGCAAAAAGAACTGAAGAAAGTGGCGGGCAACACCGCCGTGGTCGACAACCGGGACATCGAGCGCGGTCGCGCAGCCAATGCCGAAGACGTTCTGGCCTTGCAACCCGGTGTGTTCGCCCAGGCCACCAGCGGCTCAAGCGCCAACAAGATTTCCATTCGTGGCTCGGGGCTCAATACCTTCTATCAAGGCTATGTGCTGGGCATCAAGTTTCTCTTTGACGGCCTGCCGCTGACCGGGCCGGGCGGTACTCAGGAAGACATGCTGGACATGCAGGCGGTGGACCACACTGACGTGCTGTACGGCGCTAACGCTTACCTTTATTCCGCCTTGTCGCTGGGCGGTGCCATCAACTTTGTGAGTAAAACCGGGCGCACTGATCCAGGCAATTACGCGCGTTTTGAGGCGGGCAGTTACGGCTATCAAAAGGAGCAATTAAGCACCGGTGGGGTCGTGGGTGATGCTGATTACTACGTCAGTGTTCTGCACAACCAGCGCGATGGTTATCAGGACGACACGTCCAACAAAGGCCAAGGCCTGGTCGCCAATTTTGGCTACGTGTTCAACCCAAAGCTGGAAACGCGATTCTTTGTGCGTTATCGCGAAGAGACCCTGACCCAGGGCAACACGCTGACCAAGTATCAGCTCAAGCATGACCCGACCAGCAACACCGTGCCGATTGGTCGCAAGAAAGACGGCTCGACCCTGTTGGGCAGCAAGACGACCTACACCTTTGACGATAACGCCAAGCTGGAAGTGGGCCTGGGCTACAACGACTATCCGCTGTTGAACGGCTGGCGCTACAGCCCGTCCCCCCAAGACTGGCGCTCCAAAGATATCAACCTGACCCTGCGTTATCTGCGCACTGGCGACACGTTCCTGGGCTTGCCCAGCGACAGTAGCGTGACGTTCAGCAATACCCAGTCTTACCTGGCGGACGTGAAGTCCCACAGTCGGGTTACCGGTGCAACGCTACAGAAAACCGATTACACCGGCTCTCGCGATACGGTGTTCTCGTTGGGGAACGAGTTGCAGCTGGGCGACAAAACCTGGCTGTCCAGCGGGCTCTCGCTGATCAATATCAAACGCAAGGCCGACATTAAATACACCACCAGCGTTAATACCAGTACCTTCCCCACCGGTGTTGAATACACCGAAACCGATCTGGCCCCGCGTCTAGGCTTGCGCTATCAACTGACACCGGAATTCGAGCTGTTCGGCAACGTCAGCCGTTCGGTCGATCCGCCCGTGACCTGGCAACTGGGTAGCACCGGGACCCCCTACATTCGCGATGTCCGCCCGCAAAAGGCCAACACCGTGGAGTTCGGGATTCGTGGCGGGCATGGCATCTTTGACGGCAGCCTGACCGTGTACCGGTCGTGGGTGCAAAAGGAATTGCTTTCGGTGGTCGTGCGTCAGGCCACGGCGACCCAGGACCAACTGGTAGCCACCTCCAACGGCAGCCCGACCATTCACCAGGGGATAGAGGCGGGGCTCAACGCATTGCTCTGGGAAGGCAAAAATGGCGACACGGTGTCGTTGCGTCAGGCTTACACCCTGAACGACTTCTACTACCGCCACGACTCAACGTTTGGCGACAACCAGTTGCCGGGGCTGCCGCGTCAGGTGTACCAGGCCGAGCTCCAATATCGGCAAGCGGGTGGTTTCTACGCACAACTCAATGCACGTGCGGCTTCCAGTTATTACGTCGATTTTGCCAACACCCTGAGTGCGCCGTCCTACACCTTGTGGGGAGCTAAAATCGGTTACGAAGCCCCGAGCAAAAAATGGGAAGTGTTTGTGGATGCCCGCAACCTGACCAACCAGCGCTATGCCACGGCGACCAACACCGCGTATGACGCCAAGGGTCAGGACTCGGCCAACTTCTATCCGGGCGACCCGTTCAACGTCACTACCGGTGTTTCGTTCCACTTCTGATAGGTGAAGATCAAAAGTTCGCGAGACAAGCTCGCTCCTACAGTTTTTGGCACGATTCAAATACCCTGTAGCCGCTGCTACCCCTCGCAGCCTCATTCTTCGGCAGCGACTACAGGGTATTTGCCAGGCCGTGGCATTGTGCAAATACCGCTCTCTAAGCCAAAGGTTTAGAGTGGTGTCCAGGTTTGGAACGGGCGAGCACGGCGTTATGAATATTCGATTTCTGCAGACCTTCGTTTGGGTCGCACGGCTTGGCAGTTTTCGCCTGACCGCAGAGAAGCTTTCAACCACCCAGGCGGCGGTTTCCAGTCGCATTTCAGTGCTTGAAAACGAGCTTGGGGTGCAGTTGTTTCAGCGTGATTCGCGGGGGGTGAGCCTCACCCGCGAAGGTCAGAAGGTGTTGGGCTATGCCGAACAGATGCTCGCGACCCAGCAGCGTTTGTTGCAGTCGCTCGGCCAGACAGACAGCTTCGCCGGGCGCTTGCGCATCGGGGTCATGGACACGGTGATCCACAGTTGGCTCAGCGATCTGATCAGCGCCATAAGCCGCGATTACCCTCAGGTTGAAGTCGAACTGACGGCGGATACGGCGCTGAATCTCAACGAGCAACTGCTCAAGGGGCATCTGGACCTTATTTTTCAAACTGATCTGGTGCGTGCCGACGGGGTGCGCAATGTGCAACTGGCCAGTTACCCGCTGAGCTGGGTCGTGGCCAAGGGCAGCCCGCTTGATCGCCGCTATGCAAGCCTTTCAGACCTCTGTCAGGAACGCTTGCTGACCTTTTCGCGGTTATCGCGGCCGCATCAGGACATGCTTAATTTTCTGCATCAGCAAGGTGTTGCGACGCCCAAGGTGAGTTGCATCAACTCAGTGGCGGCGATCATCAAACTGGTGGCTGACGGCTTTGGCATAGGGGCGTTGCCACCGGTACTGGTCAGCCGTGAATTGCATTGCCAAGCCTTGATTGCGTTGCCCATGGAGGCGCCACCAGGGTTTGCGGTGTTTGCCAGTTGGCGCGTCGGTGCCGGGCTGGAACTGAACGAAGCGGTGGTCAATCTGTGTCAGAGCGTAGTCGCGGATTATCAGCGCAGCGTTTCGCACGACCATTTTGTATTGCCTGGCAACTGATCCGTATTTTTTCGCCATATCTGCGTCTGTTATGAGTGCAGATCAAAGCGCACAATTCGCATCAACCTCTCGAGACAGGCAAGAGCATGAGAGCCAAGCTGTACTCGCCTCTTGCCGCCCGATGTGCTGCACCTGTTTTATTACGTAGGTTTGACGGGGAAATGTGATGGGTAAGATGGCGTGGTTTTTAGGCGGTTTTTTAATACTGACCATCGGTATCGGTATTTTGGCGACCATTCCGCCGGGTTGATCAGATGTTTCCACTCAGATGCGGGCATACCTGTGTTGCCCGCTCTGCCAATGACACTTCGACGACACCCGCAGGTTGAATGCGTTTATTCGATCGTAAAATCGACTGCGTAGTTATAGGGGTAGACGTCCGAGTGCTGTCTTAACCGGGAATTGCAATCTCCTGGACCGATGACGCTGTGAGTCCAGAAGTAATTAACTCTTGGCGACTGATGAAGATACGACTTTTCATAGGCGTATAAGAAGCTGGTTTCAAACTGCAGTATTTCATTGCCAATGCTGTAGGCGAACCGGGTTTCAAAGAAGGTTTTTTTGACACCGTATTCAATCAATATGTCGCCCTTGAAGTGGGGGGCTGCATGGAATTGGAAAACATTTCTGCTGTGGGCGGAAAACTCAGGAGGGAAGCTTCCCTCTCTGCCGCTGTGGGTGCCTTCTATTCTTTTTAGTTCATGCGCTGTGTTGTTGATAACGCGCAAGTTAACTATCAGTGTGTCGCTGAATTTGCTATTCATTTTTGAGATCCTTCTCATTGGGTGAATAGCTGAAGATTAGAGCCTTAACTGAGGTGTTGTTGGTGTCACCGTCTTTTCATTGATGCCGATAGTTCGTTTTTTAAGGTAAGAATCATCTTGGTTGTTTCTCAGGCAGATGCAGCTTTTTCTAGTACGAGCTTTTGGGCAGCAAGAGTTCTGCACACAGTCCGCCCCCTTCGCGGTTGCTGAGGCCAAGCGAGCCCCCCAAGGCAATTGCCAATTGCTGGGCTATCGCCAGCCCGAGCCCGGTGCCGCCCGTGTCGCGATTGCGTGAGCTCTCAACCCGGTAGAACGGCTTCAACACTTCGCGCAGCTCTTCGGCTGAAATACCCGGCCCGCGATCAAGCACTTTGATTGATACGTTGCCGTTGGCTTCAGCGCTGACGACCAACTCGGCCGCTCCAGAAAATTTCAAGGCATTGTCCAGCAAGTTGATCAGTACCCGGCGCAGGGCGTGGGGGCGGGTTTCAATGGGGGAGCCATAGCTGCCACTGCTGTTGACCGCTTTGCCCACGTCTTGATAGTCGAACACAATGCTGTCGACAAAGGCATCCAGGTCAAGCTTGCAGTTGGCCTCGGTTGAGCCGTGCACGCTGCGGGCGTAGGCCACACCCTCGCGGACCAGATGTTCCATTTCCCCCAGATCACTCAGCAGTTTGTCGCGCTCGATCGAGTCGTCCATAAACTCGGCGCGCAGTTTCATGCGAGTAATGGGGGTCTGCAAATCGTGGGAAATGGCCGCGAGAATCTGCATGCGCTCTTTGAGGTAGTCTGCGATGCGCTGCTGCATGGCATTAAAGGCCACGGCGGCATGGGCGACCTCGGTCGGGCCGCTTTCGTCCAGATGCTGGATGCGGGCATTCGGGTCCAGGCTTTCTACCGCCCGCGACAGCCGGCTGAGCGGGCGTATCGCCAGCCTCACCGCCATCCAGGTGCAGCCCAGCAGCAGCGCCAGTTGCAGCACCAAAACCACCGGTAGCCACAGGGCCACGGGAATGTCGGCCGGGCGCACGTCAATGGTCACGGGGTTGCCGTCAGCCAGTTGCAAAAACACCTGATAGTGCGGGCGCACGCCGGGGATGTCGGCAAAAGTCAGGGCGTAATGTTGGCCCAGCGTGTCTTTGATCGAGGAGGCCGACATGGGCGGGTCTGCAGTGTCCATGGGCACACCGCTGTCACCTTTGGTCAGCAGGTACTGGTAATGCTCCCGATTCAGGCGCGATAGCCAGGCCTGACGCTCTTCGGCGGGCAGGCGGTCCAGGATGGCAACGGACGTTGAAATGTCGTTTTCCATGTTGTTGAGCATGGTCGAACGGGCGCTCAAATAGCGCTCATAGAACTGCACGCTGAACGACAGACCATTAGCCAGCAGCAGACTTACCAGAAAGATCAGCGACAATTGCGACGCCAGGGTTTTGGGCCAGCGCAGCCATTTCATAGTGATGCACCGAGCATTTTCACGGGCAGTGAGAACACATAGCCTTCACTGCGCACGGTTTTGATACAGGCCGGTTCGCGGGCATCATCGAGCAAGCGTTGACGCAAACGACTGACCAGCAGGTCGATGGATCGATCAAACAAGTCGGCATCACGGCCCTGTGTCAGGTTGAGCAATTGATCGCGGCTGAGGACCCGCTGAGGATGGTCAAGAAACACCCGCAGCAGGCGGTATTCGGCGCCACTGAGCGCGACCATGGTGTCGTCCTCATCCAGTAAATGGCGGGCGCTGGTGTCCAGCCGCCAACGGCCAAAAGCCAACAAGCTGCCACTGTCGGTGACCTGCAAGTTGGGTGGCAACATGCGCGTACGCCTCAAAACGGCGTTGATCCGAGCAAGCAGTTCACGGGCCGCGAAGGGTTTGACCAGGTAGTCGTCGGCGCCCATTTCGAGGCCGATAATGCGGTCGGTTTCGTCACTGCGTGCTGTCAGCATTAATACCGGCGTGGCCTTGTGCTTGCCGGCGCGCAGTTCGCGGCACAGCAACAAGCCATCATCACCGGGCATCATGATGTCCAGCACAATCAAGTCGACAGGTGTGCTTTCCAGAAAGCTGCGCATTTGCCTGCCGTCGGCAACCACGGTGGTGCGCAGACCATTCTTTTTCAGGTAATTGCCCACCAGTTCGCGAATCTCACGATCATCGTCAACGATCAGGATGTGATCGACATGCTCCATGGCTTTAATCTCTCGCGGGTGGTTGGTGAGGCGCATCATAGCCAGAGACCGCGCTCTTGCCTGCAGGCCTTTGTATTTCAGTGTATCTGAGGTTTTACAGATACATCCTGAGGCAAAAATCTTCAGGCCGTTCTCACCCGGCCTTGGTCTGGAATGTATCGCTGTGTATCTGCAGGTCCTCCAGATACGCAAAGAGTCATCGAGGCCGATTCTCGACACATTCGCGATACCTCACGGGCTTTGAATAGGACCCATCGAGATACCAAGCCTCGATGACTCTTAACCAAGACTGTGAGGAACTGATCATGAACATTAAAGCTACCTGTGCTGCCGGTGTGTTTGCCGCGTTAAGCCTGTTTGCCCTGGGTGCCCAGGCTCAAGAAATGCCCGTTGCGCAAAACTACACCTACGGCACGCATCTGGATGTGAAGAAGGTGCTGGCTATCACTGAAGACCCAGGTTACGACTGCCAGGTGGTCAAATCGCACATGACCTACCTCGACTCCAAGGGGCAAACCCAGCAACTCAACTACCTGAAAGTTTCGCAAAACTGCAACGAGGGCGGATAGTCCATGGCTGGCAAGTTTGCAGGTGTTGGCCGGGCAGCGCGTTGGCTGGCGTTGCTGGGTGCGATGGCCGCGAGTGGAGGAGCGTTCGCGGCCCAAGAAGGCGGTGTGCCGATGCCGGCGTTGTCCGGCGCCGTTGAATGGCTTAACTCACCGCCGCTGACACGCGAGTCGTTGCGCGGCAAAGTGGTGCTGGTAGATTTCTGGACCTATGGCTGTATTAACTGTCAGCGCAGTCTGCCTTATGTCAACGCATGGGCAAAAAAGTACGCCAAAGAAGGGCTGGTGGTGATTGGCGTGCATACGCCTGAATATGAAGAAGAGCGAGTGGTCGAAAACGTACGCCAGCAGGTGGAGAAGTTGGGTATTGAATACCCGGTTGCAATCGACAATAACAGCGTAATCTGGCGCGCCTTTGATAACCAGTATTGGCCTGCCCACTATTTTGTTGATGCCAAAGGTCAAGTGCGGGCCACGCATTTTGGCGAAGGCATGTATCAACAGCAGGAAAAATTTATTCAGCGTTTACTTGCCGAGAGTCATGAGCAGTGATGGGGCATGTGAGTGCTGGATATGAACGGCATATGTCAGTTTATTCTGTGATGTAGGTGGGTAAGTTCGACTTGAGTGATAATCGGCGGTTTTATTGCGCAGAAAGTGCTTCACTTTTTATTTATCAATAATTAAGAGTGAAGTGTGATGTTGAACCGAGAAATAATGTTGAAGTTATTCCCCAAGAGTGCACGGTACGTTGATAGCTATTTACCGCTGATGCATAGCGTAATTGAACGATGCCAAATTAATACCCCGCAGCGGATAGCCGCTTTTTTATCCCAAGTGGGGCACGAAAGTGCCGGTTTCACGGTGCTGGTCGAGAACCTCAATTACAGCGCAGATGGTTTGGCCATGACCTGGGGCACGCGCTTTGCCTTGAAGGACTCTGCGGGTAAATACGTGATGGTCAAGGACGGTAGCCGCTTGCGGCGTATGCCCAATAGCGATGCGCAGTTGTTGCATCGCAAGCCTGAGGCTATTGCCAATCGGGTTTACAGTGATCGCTTGGGCAATGGCTCCGAGACGTCGGGGGAGGGTTGGCTTTATCGCGGCCGGGGTTTGATTCAAGTCACCGGCAAGAGCAACTATCGCGCCTGTAGCCTTGCGCTGTTTGCAGATGAGCGCTTGCTCGCGACGCCCCACTTGCTGGAAGACTGGCAATGGGCGGTGGCGAGCGCGGGTTGGTATTGGCAGGCACGCGGTATTAATAAGTGGGCTGATGGCGATGATTTTGCATTGGTCACCAAGGCGGTCAATGGTGGCCTGAATGGGCATGCCGAGCGTTTGGCGGTTTACCGCGAGGCGCTGCATTTATTGGCGATGCACCCGTGATGCAGCACTTGCTGCTCGACGGACTCAAGGGGCTGCTGAGGTTACACAGCTGACGCCATGAAACCTCAACAGGCCAAGGGTGGCGCCTTAACTGACGACGCGATAGCAGGGCACGTAAGCGGCGCCGCCTGGCAGCTTCATGCGGTGTTGTTTAATGAAGGCATGCAGCAGTTTGTCCAGCGGCTTCATGATCGCGGCGTCACCGTGAATCTCATACGGGCCGTGTTGTTCGATCAGGTGAATGCCTTTTTCTTTGACGTTGCCGGCCACGATCCCGGAGAAAGCCTGGCGCAGGTTGATGGCCAGTTCATGGGGTGGCAGGCCGCTGCGCAATTGCAGGTTGGCCATGTTGGCATGGGTCGGGTCGAATGGGCGCTGGAACCCTTCATCGATTTTCAGCAACCAGTTGAAGTGGAACGCGTCATTGCGCTCGCGGCGGAACTGCTTCACCTCTTTAAGCCCCGCTGTCATTTGGCGGGCTACTTCAGGCGGGTTGTCGATGATGATCTGGTAGTGCTGTTGTGCCGCCTCGCCCAGGGTAGCGCCGACAAACTCGTGCAACTGTTGCAGGTAAGGTTCGGCTTCTTTGGGGCCCGTCAGAATGACCGGGAAGGGCACGTCCTTGTTGTCCGGGTGCATCAGAATCCCGAGCAGGTACAAAAACTCTTCAGCCGTGCCCGCACCGCCCGGGAAGATGATGATGCCGTGCCCTACACGCACAAACGCTTCGAGGCGTTTTTCGATGTCGGGCAGAATCACCAGTTCGTTAACGATTGGGTTAGGGGCTTCGGCGGCGATGATGCCGGGCTCTGTCAGGCCTAGATAACGCCCCCCCACCAGGCGTTGCTTGGCGTGTGAAATGGTGGCGCCCTTCATCGGGCCTTTCATCACGCCGGGGCCACAGCCGGTGCAGATGTCCAGGCTACGCAAGCCCAGTTCATGGCCGACTTTTTTGGTGTATTTGTACTCTTCGGTGTTGATCGAGTGGCCACCCCAGCACACCACGATCTTGGGGTCTACACCAGGGCGCAGGGTGCGGGCATTGCGCAGAAAATGGAAGACGTAGTCGGTGATGCCGGCTGAAGAGCTCAGGTCAATGCGTGTACTTTCAAGACCGCTTTCGGTGTAGACAATGTCACGCAGGGCGCTGAACAGCATCTCTCGGGTACTGGCGATCATTTCGCCGTCGACAAAGGCATCGGCCGGTGCATTTAGCAGTTCAAGGCGAACACCACGGTCTTGCTGGTGAATCCGGACTTCGAAATCCTTGTAGGCTTCAAGTATGGTTTTGGCGTTGTCGACGTGAGCACCGGTGTTGAGGATAGCCAGTACGCATTGGCGGAACAGTGTGTAACTGCTGCCTGAGCCGACTTCGCTCAGTTGTTGCACTTCACGTTGCGAGAGCGTCTCCAGACTGCCTTTCGGGCTGACCGAAGCATTGATGACTTGTCTTTGAACCATTGTGGGCTTCCTGTGAGCGGGATCAAAAATGGCGTGGCGCAGCTTTATGAGTTCATATCAGCACTTCGCATTGGCCGAGCGAGAGGTCCCAACTCTTACGTCTTTGGATTCATTCGATTAAAGCATAGTGCCTCTGTGCAGGCATGTCGCAGAGCGATCCACCTTACGCGGGTCGCGTTGGCTACAGTAACACCGCGCACGCAGAAGACCAGCACCAGGCTGATATCGACTGGCTGACTTTAGCTCATGTTTCTGAACGATTTTGGTGTCTGCAAAAGGCGGTCAATGGTGGGGCCAAAGCGCGGTTTTAGAGCGGGGATTTACAGGCATTGATACGCAGATCCAGGGTTTCGACTGCCCGGCAGGGGCAGTCGAAACGTCGACACGGCGGTGCCGTTTTTAACGGTCAGGCAGCCGGTTGGGCCTGCACATGATGGGACAGTGCTTCCTGAAGTTTTTTCTCTTGCTCAGGGGACAACGAGGTGCGCAGAACCTTGCCTTCAAAGCCTGCTTTTTGCAGTTCTTCCAGCACTCTCTCCGGTTGGTATTTGCGCAACAGCACAAACAGCGCCGAAGAGTTGTTCGGAATGGTTTCGCCCAGATTTTTGATGAACTTGTCGTCGATCCCGTAATCGCTCAACGAGCCAGACAGTGCACCGGCGCCAGCGCCCAAAGCGCCACCAATGGCAAAACCGGCCAGCGGGTTGAGGAATAGCAGGCCAACCAGTGCGCCCCAAAGCCCGCCAGTGACCAGGCCCGAGGTGGCGCCAATAGCGGTCAGGTTGACGCTTTGTTTGACATGGAGCTTGCCTTCACCGTTACGCGTAACAATGACCGAGTCTTCGAGCTCAACCAGATATTCTTTGCTCAACGACACCAGCTCGGTGAGCGCGCGGTCGGCGGTTTGGGTGTCTGAAAATCCCACTACGATTAGATCGGACATGTCTTTCATTCCTTGACAATACAGGTCCAGCCCAGAGGGGCTGATATTAAAAGGAGTCGCTCAGTCGCCATGATGCAGGGGCATCGTGGCCGCAGTGATTCAGAGAATTTGAGTCTTCTGCGAGGATAGAGCGTGGTCGCAAACCTGGATATGTCAAGTCAGCAGCGCATCACTGCCAGCAATCACGGGGCATGATTGCGGAAAAAACGGGGATGGTTTCAATCGTGGAGGGCTGGCTAGGCAGCCCTGACACTCACTCCAAGGGCTGATACCTCGGAGAATTAAGACTGGTTGCCTTTGTCCGATGCATTCAGACCTGCCTGGATGCGTTGATAGATTTCTTCGCGGTGTACTGCGACGTCTTTCGGCGCGTTGATGCCGATTCTGACCTGCTGCCCGCTGACTCCTAAAATAGTGATCGTAATATCGTCACCGATGTTTATGCTTTCACCAACTTTACGGGTGAGTATCAGCATTTTTTTCTCCTTGATGGCTTTGTAAGGCACGTCTCTGAGACGGTGCGGCTTCGGTCATGGCTACAGAATACTGCTAAGTGCATATAAATGCGCCGCTCATTACAGACGTCATAGCCAGAGGTAAAATTCCCCGGACGAGGGAAGCTCATGCCTATGAAGCTTAAATAGGGGCGGATTTGATTTGTTCAAGGAGAGCAAAGGCCACTGCCCCAGTGATAAAATCGACCCACTCATACAGATAGGGGAAACGCAGTGCGTAAAGTCATCGTGATGACAGCAATATTGGCCTTGACGGCTTGCGGTCAGGAGTCTAACGATAAAATCGAGCAGGCTAAAGCGGCTTCTCACTCTACGGTGGTCCAGGTGCCTGTTGCTCACTGGGCGCTGGAGCTCACTGAAGGGCAGAGAGCGACGATTACGGATACCACTGGCAGGCTGCTGGATAATGGCTTTGTTCCCTACATTCTCGAAAAAGACGGTGTGCAACATTTCTTGATCGGCCCTTATGCGACCGAGGCTCAAGCCCGGGAAGTGCAAGAACAGATCAAGCTCAAACCCAAGCTCGAAGGCATTGAAACCGACGTGATAGAGCTGCCGCCTTCGCCTTGATCGACTACCTGTCAGCCATGGTTCAAGCGTAGTGCCCAACGGGCACTACGCGAATGTCGCCACCTGTTTTTTAAGCGTGCCCGGCACTACCGGTCCAGGCGTGAGCAGGATTACAGCAATACGATGCCCTGATTACACACACATTAAGCGCGTGTCGACGGCAATCTGGACATGCAAGTTGTTCAGCGTTTAGAAAGGTGTAACAAGCCCAAGGGCCGTTGCTTTGATCAACGCAGCGCTACGGCTCGAAACGCCGAATTTAAGACGAATATTGCTGAAATGAAAGTTGACCCCCGACTCCGTGCATTTGAGGATCAGCGCAATCTCCCAGGAGGTTTTACCCTGAGCCCCCCAAGCGAGCACTTCCTTTTCTTTGGGGGTGAGTTTGATAGCGTTCAGAGGGTTCTCTTTGGTCTGGGCGTCGGGCTGGAGGTATGTTGATTGTCCACTGCTCGCTGATTGAGGCTGATGCATGGCAAGACGCTCCCATAGATCAAAAAACGTAAGTGGGTTATAGGAGCTTCCTCTCTAATCGAGAGGAAAATCCCGTAGGACTTTTCCTTGTTGTGGGCTTATTTATAAACCGTTCTGCGGTGTTTGGAACCTGTCAAAAATAACAGTCTGAACACATTTCAGAGGGTGAACCGACAGGCGAGCTTGCGCGTTGCTGTGTGCTCTGACTGACCTCTTAATCCAGGCTCAGCCCTTGCGTGCAGCGGGCAGATGGCGCAAGTTTTATTTGGACACATATCGACGAATCGTGACGACAAGGGCCGCACGCAATGAGCAATCACAAGATCGAAATTCGTCGCAGCAATGTCGATAAAATCCTTCTCGGAGCCGAAAAGGTCTTTGCCGAAAAAGGCTTTGCGGGCACCGCCATGGCGGATATTGCCGCTGAAGTTGAGTTGCCTCGTTCCAACTTGCACTACTACTTCAGCACCAAAACCGAGCTGTATAACGCGGTTTTGCTGGGTTTGCTGGAAGTGTGGAAGCAAGATGCTCTGTGTTTTGAAACCTATGATGACCCGCGCCTGGTCCTCAGCAGTTACATTCGCGCCAAAATGACCCACTCACGTACGCGCCCCTACGGCTCGAAAGTCTGGGCAGACGAAATCATCCATGGTGCGCCTACGTTGGGGCTTACGCTGGATGCGAGTCTCTATGATTGGGCAAAAATGAAAGAAGCCAAAATCCGCCAGTGGGTGGCGGACAAACGAATATTGCCGGTAGAGCCGTCCAGCGTGTTGTTCATGATCTGGGCTTCAACCCAGCACTACGCAGACTTCGATCACCAGGTGAACATCATCAACGAGCATCAGCCGTTGAGTGACATCCAGTTCGAGCGCGCCATACACAGTGTCACCAGCATCATCCTGCGCGGCATCGGGCTGGAGCCGTAAAGGATCTTCCCCCGACCGTAGTCGCTGAGGAGCGGAGCGAGGCTGCGATCAAGAGCAAACAATCGCGAGCAAGCCCGCTCCCACAAGGGGGTTCAGGAAGCCACGTGGTACGGATTACGCGGGTCGTGGTTCCAGTCCAGGAACGGCTTGCCGGTGTTTTGCGGCACCATCTCGATACAGTTGTCTACCGGGCAGGTGATCTGGCACAGGTTACATCCTACGCACTCATCATCAATCACTTCATAACGGTGCGTCCCGTCGGCCAGTTTCTGGCTGGAAATGGCCTGGTGCGAGGTGTCTTCGCAGGCGATGTGGCAACGACCACAGCCGATGCATGCTTCTTGATCGATCTTGGCGATGACTTGGTAATTTATATCCAGATATTTCCAGTCAGTGGTATTGCCCACGGCCCGACCCGAAAAGTCCTCCAGGCTCGAATAACCTTGGCTGTCCATCCAGCGCGACAAACCGTCTTTCATTTCGTCAACAATCCGAAACCCGTGGAGCATGGCAGCGGTGCACACTTGCACGGCGCCACAGCCCAGGGCGATAAATTCCGCTGCATCGCGCCAACTGCCAATGCCGCCAATCCCGCAGATCGGCAAGCCTTGGGTCTGTGGGTCGCGGGCAATTTCGGCCACCATGTTCAGCGCGATCGGCTTGACCGCCGAGCCGCAGTAACCTCCGTGAGTGCTCTGGCTGCCCACCACAGGCAGGGCGACCATGCGATCCAGGTCGACACTGGTGATCGAATTGATCGTGTTGATCAATGACACCGCATCAGCACCGCCGCGATGGGCCGCCCGGGCGCTGAGGCGGATATCGGTGATGTTGGGCGTCAGCTTGACGATCACCGGCAGCGAGCAGTACGTCTTGCACCAGCGCGTGACCATCTCCACATACTCGGGCACCTGGCCAACGGCCGCGCCCATGCCGCGTTCCGGCATGCCGTGGGGGCATCCAAAGTTCAGCTCGATGCCATCAGCGCCCGTGGCTTCAACCAGCGGCAGGATGTACTTCCAGGCTTGCTCCTCACACGGCACCATCAGCGACACAATCAGTGCGCGGTCCGGCCAGTCTTTTTTGACCTGAGTGATTTCACGCAGGTTGATTTCCAGCGAGCGGTCGGTAATCAGCTCGATATTGTTGATGCCCATGACTTCACGGTTAGGCCCGAAATGCGCGGAGTAGCGTGAAGATACGTTGACCGCTGCCGGGTCTTCGCCCAGGGTTTTCCAGACCACGCCGCCCCAGCCCGCTTCATAGGCGCGGACCACGTTATAGGCTTTGTCGGTCGGCGGCGCAGAGGCCAGCCAAAAGGGATTGGGGGCTTTGATACCGGCGAAGTTAATCGAGAGATCGGCCATTTACGCAGCCTCCTGAGTGAGCATGAGTTGGGCATGAATGGCTTGCGCGGCCAGCTTGCCGTGTTGCACCGCTTGCACGGTCAGGTCCTGGCCCAGCGAGGTGCAATCGCCACCGGCATACACGCCGGGGATGCTGGTGCGCAGGTGCTCATCCACGGTAATCCGGTCGCCTGTGCGCTGGAGTGAATGCGCCAGCGGGTCACTCAGGGTGGCTTCGTCAAAGGTTTGGCCGATGGCCTTGAACACCGCATCGGCGGCCAGCTCAAAGGTTTCGCCGGTTTTCACCAAGCGCCCGTCTGCAAGGCGGGTGCGGGCAAAGCGCATGCCGCGAACCTGGCCTTGATCGTCGAGCAACACCTCATCGGGTTGGGCCCAGGTCATCAGGCGTACCTGATTGGCTTTGGCGATGTCTTGCTCATGGCCGGTTGCGCCCATGTCTTCCTGACCACGGCGATACACCAGATTCACCTCGCGGGCGCCCAGACGGGCCATTTGCACGGCCATGTCGATGGCGGTATTGCCCGCGCCCAACACGATGCAACGTTCGGCCAGTGGCAGTTGGGTCAGGTCGTCGCTTTGGCGCAGCTCGCGAATGTAGTCAGTGGCAGCCAATACACCGGGCGCCTCTTCATGGGCCAGACCGAGCTGCCGACTGGCGGCCAGGCCGATAGCCAGAAATACCGAATCAAATTGCTGGTGCAAGTCGCTCAGGCTCAGGTTGTCGCCCAAACGCTGGCCGTGGCGAACTTCGACGCCTCCGATCTGCAAGACAAAATCCACTTCACGCTGAGCGAAATCGTCCACCAGTTTGTATTTGGCAATGCCGTATTCATTGAGGCCACCGGATTTTTCCCGGGCTTCGAAAATCACCACCTCGTGCCCGTGCAGCGCCAGCCGATGGGCGCAGGCCAGTCCGGCCGGACCCGCGCCAACCACGGCAATGCGCTTGCCGGTTGAGGCGGCGCGGGTGAACGGGTACTCGCTGAATTGCGCATTATCAATCGCATAGCGCTGCAACAAGCCGATCAATACCGGCGCACATTCCTGCGCGTTATTGCGCACACACGCTTGCTGGCACAGCACTTCAGTGGGGCATACGCGGGCGCAACTGCCGCCGAGAATGTTGGCCGAGAGGATTTTCTGCGCAGCGCCTTGAACGTTTTCCTGCTGGATATTGCGAATAAACGACGGAATGTCGATGTCGCTGGGGCACGCATTCACACACGGCGCGTCGTAGCAATACAGGCAACGGGAGCTTTCCAGTTCAGCCTGACGGGCGCTGAGCGGTGGCGCCAGATCAGTGAAGTGACTGGCCAGCACCAGCGCATTTTCGTGGGGGTGCGGTAAATGATTCAGGGACTTGATCACAGGAATTGCCTCACGGTTGTGGGAAGCGTCTGCCTCTGACGGGCAGTGGTGGTGTACTCAGCGCTTAACAGCAACGGGCTGGTGATGCTCGGCGCGCTTTTTCAACAGGTCGAACACGGCGGGGTAGGCCGGGCGTTCGATATAACGCCCGGCGCCGCGTTCGGCCCGCAAATCGCCATCGGCCCAGACCACCCGGCCTTGGCTGATGGTGTGACTGGGCACCCCGCGCACGGTCTTGCCTTCGAATATGTTGAAGTCGACCTGCTGGTGGTGGGTTTTAGCGGAAATGGTGCGTGTACCCTGCGGGTCCCACAGCACCAGATCAGCATCGGCGCCGACGCGGATTGCACCTTTGCGCGGGTACAGGTTGAAAATTTTCGCGGTATTGGTCGAGGTCAGCGCCACGAACTCCTGCATCGACAAGCGCCCGGTGTTCACGCCTTCATCCCAGAGCACGGCCATGCGGTCTTCGATACCCGCCGTGCCGTTAGGGATTTTGCTGAAGTCGTCACGCCCGGCGGCCTTTTGCTCGGCACAGAAACAGCAATGGTCGGTGGCGGTGGTGTGCAAATTGCCGGATTGCAGACCGTGCCACAGCGCTTGTTGGTGGCCCTGGGGACGGAAGGGCGGGCTCATCACATAGCCCGCGGCGGTTTGCCAGTCGGGGTTTTGATACACGCTGTCATCGAGCAGCAAATGCCCGGCCAGCACTTCGCCGTACACCGGTTGGCCCTGGCTGCGGGCATAGGTGATTTCGTCCAGCGCTTCACGGGTCGAGACGTGCACCAGGTACAACGGCGTGCCAATGGTTTGCGCAATGCGAATCGCCCGGCTGGCGGCTTCGCCCTCAACCTGCGAAGGCCGCGATAACGGATGGGCTTCCGGGCCGGTGATGCCCTGTGCCAGCAGCTTGCGTTGCAAGTGGTACACCAGCTCGCCGTTTTCCGCGTGCACGGTGGGCACCGCGCCCAGTTCCAGGCAGCGTTCAAAGCTGGCGACCAAGGTGTCATCGGCGGCCATGATCGCGTTTTTGTAGGCCATGAAATGTTTGAAACTGTTGATGCCGTGATGGCTCACCAGCTCGGCCATTTCTTCACGGACCTGCTCACTCCACCACGTGATGGCGACATGGAAACCGTAGTCCGACGCGGACTTTTCAGCCCAGCCGCGCCACTGGTGAAAGGCCTCCAGCAACGACTGCTGAGGGTTGGGAATGACAAAGTCAATAATCGACGTTGTCCCGCCTGCCAGACCTGCTGCCGTACCGCTGAAAAAGTCTTCACTGGCAACAGTGCCCATAAATGGTAATTGCATATGCGTGTGGGGATCGATACCGCCGGGCAGTAAATATTGGCCACTGCCATCCAGCACTTCACAACTGGGCGGAACTTCATGATCAGTGCCAATTGCGCGGATTAGACCGTCTGCGCAATAAACATCAGCGCGGTAACTTTCATCATGGGTCACAAGCGTAGCGCCACGGATTAACAGCGACATACCAAGTTCCTCGCAGGCAGACCGGCTGAGGCCGGTTCTAATGTTGTTATTACGACCGTAGTACAGGTTTTTATTCCTGCCACTGGTGACAGGAATAAAATCTAGTGGGTTGTTGAGGAATGAGCAAACATTATTTTCAAGTATGTGTGAGTGACTTAATTTATTGATTTATATAGGTTTAATATTGAAATCACCAAATTGGTGCGCGCTTTCACCATTTCGGCGCACTTGACAGGAATTAAATATAGGTGAAGTTTCTTATGCTAAATCAGGCGCTTGAAGTCTTCGGAGAACAGCCAGAGCCAAACAAAAATAAATAAGCGTGCACCGATATGTTTCGTTTAGTTCTATCCGGCAATGCAAACTATTCTTGATAAGGGTTTATCGGCGTGTTGTGTGCGGTTTAAAAGTGCTTATAAACCAGCGAGTTGTAAGGTGTGAACACAACTGTCCGTGAACATAATAATTAACACGGCACAGTTTTTGATTGTCGCTGCCATTACCTCGCGGCCTTGGTCCGTAGGTAAGTGCACAGAGAATCGCTCTGCGTCCGTGCGCAGGGTTAATCACCATAAAAAAGAGAGTGAATGAGCATGCAACCGAGCAGATCCCAAGTCACCGAACGCAATGGTTTGTACGAATTGGAAGCCGGGCCTGAAGTTCTCGACAGCCCCCGGTACAACCACGACATAGCTCCCACCCGCGTGCATGAACGCACCTGGAACAAATGGCACATCACCGCGCTGTGGGTGGGCATGTCGATTTGTGTGCCGACTTACACCCTGGGCGGCGTGTTGACCGCGTACTTCGGGCTGTCCGTTGGTGAGGCGCTGCTGGCGATTTTGCTGGCCAATATCGTGGTGCTGATTCCGCTGACACTCAATGCTTTTGCAGGCACCAAATACGGGATTCCCTTTCCGGTGCTGTTACGTTCCTCGTTCGGCATCCTTGGGTCCAACGTCCCGTGCCTGATCCGGGCGCTGGTGGCCTGTGGCTGGTTCGGGATCCAGACCCTGTTCGGCGGCCTGGCTATTCACCTTTTTCTGGGTTCGGTGTTCGAGGGCTGGAAAAGTCTGGGGGGCATTGGCGAAGTCATCGGTTTCATGCTGTTCTGGGCGCTCAACCTGTGGGTGGTACTGCGCGGTGCCGAGTCGATCAAATGGCTCGAAACCCTCTCTGCGCCGCTGCTGGTGCTGGTAGGGCTGGGCTTACTGGTGTGGGCCTTGCCGAATGTGTCGATGACCGAACTGCTGGCCCAACCGCCGAAACGCCCTGAAGGGGCCAGCGTGTATGGCTACTTCTTTGCCGGGCTGACGGCGATGGTGGGTTTTTGGGCCACCTTGTCGCTGAATATTCCCGACTTCAGCCGCTATGCCAAAAGCCAGAAAGACCAGATCCTGGGGCAGATATTTGGCCTGCCGCTGACCATGTTTCTGTTCGCCGCGCTGGGCGTGATCATGACCGCCGCCTCGCAAAAACTGGTGGGCGTAACCGTCTCCGACCCCGTCAGCCTGATCGGCCATATTCAAAGCCCCGGCTGGGTCGCGCTGGCCATGGCGTTGATCATCATCGCCACGTTGTCGACCAACACCGCCGCCAACATCGTTTCCCCAACCAATGACTTCCAGAACATTGCGCCCAAGCTGATCAACCGCACCACGGCAGTGATCTTGACCGGGCTGGTGGGGTTGCTGCTGATGGCCCATGAGTTGCTGAAAAAACTCGGTTTGCTAGTCTCGGATGTCAGCCTCGAAACCGTGTATTCCAACTGGTTGCTGGGTTACTCCAGCCTGCTGGGGCCGATTGCCGGGATCATGGTGGTCGACTATTTCATTATCCGTCAGCAAAAACTCGATCTCGCCGGACTCTACCGCGACGGTGTGTACCCGGCCTGGAACTGGAACGGTTTTATCGCCTTCGGCGTGCCGGTGGTCTTGACCTTGATGTCGTTGGGCAGCAGCGCTTTCAGCTGGTTTTATGACTACGGCTGGTTCACCGGGTCGCTACTTGGTGCCGCGATTTACTACGGCTTGTGCCGCCTGAGCAGCCCGCAAACAGCGGCTGCCAAAAGCACGCTCTGACCCAATAAAAACGGCCTGAGGAATAACAATATGAACGCAGCACATCCCCTTCAGCAGCAAGCCACCCAGTCGATCAACGGTGAACGCCTGTGGGCGTCACTGATGGAACTGGCCAAACTGGGCGCCACGGTCAAAGGCGGCGTGTGCCGCCTGGCCCTGACCGACCTCGACCGTCAAGCCAGGGACATCTTTGTACGCTGGTGCGAAGACGCCGGTTGCACTGTCAGCGTCGATGCCGTGGGCAATATCTTCGCCCGCCGACCGGGGCTTAATCCTGACCTGCCGCCAGTGATGACCGGCAGTCACATCGACACCCAACCTACGGGCGGCAAGTTTGATGGCTGTTTCGGCGTGCTGGCCGGGGTCGAAGTGCTGCGTACCCTTAATGATCTGAACATCCAGACCCAAGCGCCGATTGAAGTGGTGGTGTGGACCAACGAAGAAGGTTCGCGCTTTGCCCCGTGCATGATGGGCTCGGGGGTGTTTGCCGAAAAGTTCACGCTGGAAGAAACCCTCGCCAAAACCGATGCCCAAGGCGTGACTGTTGGCGAAGCGCTGAACGCCATTGGCTATGCAGGCAGTCGCAAGGTCAGCGGGCATCCGGTGGGTGCTTATTTTGAGGCGCACATCGAGCAGGGGCCGATTCTGGAAGACGAACGCAAAACCATCGGTGTGGTGCTCGGGGCGCTGGGCCAAAAATGGTTCGACCTCAACCTGCGCGGCGTCGAAGCTCATGCCGGGCCAACCCCCATGCACTTGCGCAAAGACGCGCTGGTAGGCGCGGCGGCTGTGGTTGCGGCGGTCAACAAAGCCGCCCTGGGCCATCAGCCCCATGCTTGCGGCACCGTGGGTTGCCTGCAGGCTTACCCTGGCTCACGCAACGTCATCCCCGGTGAAGTGCGCATGACCCTGGACTTTCGTCACCTGCAGCCGGAACGGCTGGACTCGATGATCAGCGAAGTGCGCGAAGTGATTGAGGCAACCTGTGCCAAACATGGTTTGAGTTTTGAACTCACCCCGACGGCTGATTTCCCGCCGCTGTACTTCAACCCTGACTGCGTCAACGCGGTGCGCAATGCGGCGAGCGAGCTTGGCTTAAGCCACATGGACATCGTCAGTGGGGCAGGGCACGACGCGATCTTCCTCGCCGAACTGGGCCCGGCGGGCATGATCTTCGTGCCGTGTGAAGGCGGCATCAGCCACAACGAAATCGAAAACGCCGACCCCAAAGACCTGGCAGCGGGTTGTGCGGTGCTGCTCAAAGCCATGCTGGCAGCCTCCGAAACCGTAGCTGCCCAGCACTAATTGCCCTGTAGGAGCGAGCTTGCCTCGCGATCTTTTAAAGATCAAAAGATCGCGAGACAAGCTCGCTCCTACAGAGATTTTTGATCTACTGCTGCCCCTCCCAACCCCCCCCCAACGCGGTCAATAGCCCGACACTGGCTTGCAACTGCCGGGTGCGCAGGGCTTGTACCTGGCGTTCGGCCTGCAAGGCAGCGGTTTGCGCGGTCACTACATCCAGATAGCTCACGGCGCCCGCTTCATAGCTGTTGGTGGCCAGGGTCTGGGTGTGTTGCGCCGCATTGGCTGCGGCTTGTTCGTCGAGGTTTTCCTGTTGCAGGTCACGCAATTGCGCCAGGTTGTCTTCGACTTCGCGTACAGCGCGCAATACTTGGCTGCGGTAGTGGGCAGAGGCTTCTTCGAACTCGGCCTTGGCCTGACGCTCTTGGGCGTCGAGCCTGCCGCCGTCAAAGATCGGCAAGCTGACCAGCGGGCCCAGCGCCCAAAAGTGGTTGCTCGCCGCCAACAGGTTGCCGTAGCCCTGAGTCTGCCCGCCAAACAGGCCGGTCAGGCTGAAGTCGGGGTACCAGGCGGCCTTGGCCACGCCGATTTGCGCGTTGGCGGCAAATACCCGACGCTCAGCTGCGGCGATATCGGGGCGCCGTTGCAGCAGGGTGCTGGGCAGGGCTTGCGGTGGCTGCGGCAGGTTTAAGGTGTCGCTGCGCGCGGCCAGTTGGAACTGGCTGGCGGGCACGCCCACCAGTTCGCCAATGGCGTGCTCGGTGAGGTTGCGTTGACCGCGCACATCGTCCAGTTGCGCTTCGGCCTGAGCCAATTGGTTCTGTGCGCGGGTCAGGTCCATCTCCGAGGCAATTTGCCCTTGATAGCGTGCCTTGGTCAGGTCCAGGGCCTGGCGGTAATCGTCCAGCGACTTGGACAGGATGCGGCTTTGCGCATCCAGGCCATCGAGTTGAACGTAAAGGCCGGTCAGTTGCTTCTGCAAGCTCAAGCGGGCCACCGCCAGGTCATCGGCCGAGGCCTGAACCTGCGCGTCACCGGCGGCGACCTGGTTACGGATTTTGCCCCACAGGTCCAGATCGAAGCTCAGCGCAAAGCCCGCGGTGTTGCTGTTGTACACCGATGGCTGGGTGCTGCCGCGCAACGGTCTATTGTCCGATTGGCGCTGGCGCAAGGTTTGCTCGCTGGCGGTGATTTGCGGGAACAACCCGGCATGCAACTGGCTGGCATACGCTTGCGCCGAATCGAAGTGCGCGAGGGCCGCCGCGAGGTCCGGGTTGGCGTTGAGCAGGCGCTGTTGCAGGTCGTTCAAGCGCTCATCCTGATAGGCGCGCCACCACTGTGGCGACACGCTGTCGCCCGGTTGCGCACTGTGCCACGGACCATCGCTGGTCTGTTCGCGGTAGTGCTGCGGCAGGTCCAGCACCGGCGGTTTGTACGTCGGGGCCAATGAGCAACCTTGCAGCGCGAGTGCCAGGAGCAAGGCGCTGCGTTTAAGTTTTGGCGACATGAGGGGCTCCCGCATCGGCAAGTTTGACCGAGTCGCCGTCACGCAAAGAATCAGGCGGGTTATCGATGACGGTGTCCGTGGGTTTCAGGCCCTGGTCGATCACCAGTTTGTCGCCCAGGTCCATGCCGATATGAATGTCCTGCAAGTGCACGTGTTGCGCGGTGTCCAACACGGCCACCTGGGTGCCCTGGGCGCGAAAGATCAACGCACTGGCCGGAATGCTGACGCCATGGGTATCTGCCGGAATCGACAGGACCGCTTCGGCGTAGTCGCCGGGCAGCAGGGCATCGTTGGGGTTTTGCACCACAAACTGTGCAGTCAGGGTGCCGGAGCGCCGATCAATCGAGGTCGAGTTGCCGACCAGCGTGGCGCTGAAGGTTTGCCCTGGATGCTCAGGCACATTGAGTTGCACCTGCATGTTGGGGCGAATCACGCTGGCATAGTTTTGCGGCACCGGCACGTACAGGCGCAGTTGATGGGTGTCAGCAATGTCGAACAGTTCCGGGTCGCTGTCGGTGTCAGCCTTCACCAGTTGGCCAATATCGGTGTTGCGCGCGGTGATGGTCCCGGCGAAGGGCGCGCGGATGGTCTTGTAGTCTTCCAGCGAGGACAGCCTTGCGTAGTCCGCTTCGGCGGCTTGCGCGTTGGCTTTCGCCGCAGCGGCATTGGACAGCTTCTCGTCGGCTTCCTGACGCGACACCGAATGGCTGTCCACCAGGTTTTGCCAGCGCGTCGCGGTGGTCGCGGCGAGCTTGGCGTTGGACTGCTCTTGCAGCATATGTGCGTGAGCCTGTGCCAGTTGCTGGTCAAGATCGGGGCTGTCAATCACCGCCAATACCTGACCGGCCTTGACCTTGCTGCCGATGTCGCTGGTCCAGCTTTTCAGGTAACCGTTCACCCGTGCGTGAATCGGCGCCTTGCTCCAGGCTTCCAGGTGCGCGGGCAGGCGCAGGGTGTCGCCGTGGGCGTTTTGCAAAGGTTGGAACACGTTGACCACGGGCAGGGCGGCGGCTTCGGTCCAACCGACCACCGCCTGCTCATGCCGGCTGCGCGCGGCGAGGCCATTGGCGACCAGCAGCGCGGCCAGTGTCAGGCCGCCGATGCCCAGCAGCATCAGGCGCTTGCGCGAAGGTTTTTGATCAGACGACATGGGTAGTTTCTCCAGCAGCAGCGCGATTTTTTTCACGGCCGTGCACCAGGCTGAATACCACGGGCACGAACAGCAGGGTGGCGACGGTTGCCAGCATCAGACCACCAATCACGGCGCGTCCGAGCGGGGCGTTCTGTTCTTCCGAGATGGCCAGCGGCAGCATCCCGATCATCATCGCCAGGGCGGTCATGCACACCGGGCGGAAACGGGTATAGCCCGCTTCAAGTGCAGCCTTGAGGGCATCGCCGTGAACGGCCAGGCGCTCTCGACAGAAGCTCACCACCAGGATCGAGTTGGCGGTGGCCACGCCCATGCACAAGATCGCACCGGTCAAGGCCGGGACCGACAGCGAGGTGCCGCTGAGGAACAGCATCCACACGATCCCGGCCAGGGCCGCGGGCAGGGCGGTAATGATCACAAACGGGTCAAGCCAGGACTGGAAGTTGACCACGATCAGCAGGTAGATCAGCACCACCGCACCGAGCAGGCCAAAACTCAGGCCGCTGAACGCTTCATGCAGCGCGTCGATCTGACCGTGCAGGGAGATGATCGCGCCTTTGGGGCGCAGGTCCGACGCACCGTCGATGACCTTTTGCACATCTGCTGCCACCGAGCCCAGATCACGGCCCTGAATGTTGGCGTACAGGTCCAGGGTGGGCTGGATGTTGTAGTGCGTGACCACCGCCGGGCTGTCTACGCGGCTGATGGTTGCCAGCCCGCCGAGGATCGCTGACTGGCCATTGCTGCCCGTCACCGGCAAGGCTTCCAGGGTTGGCAAACTGTCGAGGCGATACTGCGGCGTGGCGGCTACCACGCCATAAGACACACCGTTTTGCGGGTTGAGCCAGAACGTCGGTGCCACCTGCGAGCTGCCGGCCAACGAGGCCACCATGCTGTTGGTCACGTCGCGTTCGGTGATCCCCAGGCCATTGGCCCGCAGACGGTCGACCTTGACTTGCAGTGACGGGTAACCCACGGACTGCTGGATGCGCAGGTCGGCAATGCCCGGTACATGTTGCAGGCGCCGTTGCAGTTCCAGGGCGTAGGCCCGGTTGGCTGCGTCGTCACGCCCGGAAATCTTCACGTCCAGCGGCGCCGGAGCACCGAAGTTGAGGATCTGGCTGCTGATGTCGGCGGGCATGAAGGCGAACTGGCTGCCGGGAAAACTCTCGGGCAGGGCCTCGCGCAAGCGTTTGACATACTCGGCGGTCGGGCCGTGATTGGCTTTGAGGGTGACCTGGATATCGCCATCCTGCGGGCCAATGGTGCCGCTGCTGCTGTACGCCATGTCGATACCGCTCAACGGGATGCCGATGTTATCGATGATGGTGTCCAGTTGATCAGCCGGGATGATCTCGCGAATGCGCGATTCGATATGGTCAAACGCCGCGGCGCTTTCCTCGATCCGCGTCCCCAATGGCAAGCGCACGTGCAAGGCCAGCGCCCCGGCATCAGTCGCCGGGAAGAAATCCTGGCCCAGGGTCGGGAGCAAGACAAAGGACGCCAGCACACAGGCCATGAAACCGAGCAAAAAGCGTTTGCGATTGGCCAGCGCCAGTTCCAGCACGCCGTAGTACGCATCGCGCACGGCCGAGAAGCGCCGTTCAAAACCTTGCTGGAAGTTCAGCAGCGCACGTACAGGCGCCGAATGTTTTGGGGTCGGCTGATCGCCCTCGTGATGGTTGATAAAACCGTCTTCCGGGTGATGCCCGGGGCCTTGCTCAGGGTTGTGTGGCTTGAGCAGGAACATCGCCAGAGTCGGCACCAGGGTCCGCGACAGGATGAACGAGCTGCCCATCGCAAAAATCACCGAGAGTGCCATGGGGCGGAACAGATAGCCGGCAATGCCCTGCAACATGAACATCGGCACAAACACGATGCAGATACACAGCAGCGAGACAAACGCCGGGCCAACGATCTGTTTGGCGCCATCGAGAATCGCCTTGCGCACCGTCTTGCCTTGCTCAAGGTGCCAGTTGATGTTCTCGATGGTCACCGTCGCATCGTCGACCAATATCCCCACCGCCAGCGCCAGCCCCCCGAGCGTCATCACGTTCAGGGTCTGCCCGGTGACGGCCAGCAGGGCAATCGCCGAGAGCACGGCCAAGGGGATGGAGACGGCAATGATCAGGGTCGAACGCCAGCTGCCGAGGAACAGCAGAATCATGGCGCTGGTGAGCAGGGCGGCAATGATCCCTTCCTGCGCCACGCTGCCCACTGACTGTTTAACGAACACCGAAGCGTCACCCAGCAATGAAGTTTTCAGCGAAGGTGGCAAGGTTTCATTGATGCGCGGCAGCATCCCGCGAATCCCGTCGACAATCGACAGGGTCGAGATATTGCCGTTTTTGAGCGCGGGCATGAGCACGGCGCGATGGCCGTCGACTCGCACGATGTTGGTCTGCGGCGGCGAACCATCCCGCACGTGGGCCACTTGACCAATGGTGATCAGCGCACCGTCAACGGTCTTGATGGGCAAGTCGTTGAGCTCATCAATCGCCGTGGGGCTGTTGTTCAGCATCACGGTGTATTCGTAAGTGCCGAGCTTGGCCGTGCCCACCGGAATGATCTGGTTCTGCGCGGCCAGCGCATTGCCCACGTCTTGCGCCGACAGGCCTTTGGCCGCAAGGGCCTGGGGGTCGAGGTCAAGGGTGATCTGGCGCTGCTTGCCGCCCATGGGCGTTGGCATGGCCAGGCCGGGCAGGGCGCTCAGGGGCAAGCGAATGTTGTTCTGCACCAGGTCGCGAATTTTCGCTTCCGAGAGCGTCGGGCTGGAAAACGCCAGTTGCAGGATCGGCACCGTCGAGGCGCTGTAGTTAAGAATCAGCGGCGGGGTGATGCCAGGCGGCATCTGCTTGAGCACGGTTTGTGACACGGCGGTCACTTGCGCGTTGGCCGTGCGGATATCGACGCCCGGCTGGAAGAAGATCTTCACAATGCCCATGCCGGGTAAAGATTGAGACTCGATGTGTTCGATATCGTTAACGGTGGTACTCAATGAGCGTTCGTAGGTGTAAATAACTCGACCTGCCATGTCGGCAGGCGCCAGCCCTGTGTATTGCCATACCACGGCAACTACGGGGATACCGATGTCAGGGAACACATCCGTCGGGGTGCGTAAGGCCGCGAGAGGCCCGATGATGCAGATAAAAATCGCCAACACGATAAACGTGTAGGGCTTGTGCAGTGCGGTCTTTACCAGCCCGAGCATGCCTGAACCTCCGAAGGAGTGAAAATTGCAAACACGGGCAGTCTTACCGTCACACCTTAACTTTCAGCTTTCACCAACATGAAGGTTGCGTTAGTAAAGTCCTTAAACTCCCTTCACCTAGATTCATTGGGCTAGAGCGGTTTACGGGGCCAAGCTTGGAACCACTCGACGGGTTGACTCTCGGCCAGTCGCACTCTTTGGTTCCCTGTGTGAGGCATACCGTAATGAACCTTAAACCACTGCTGCTTATCCCGACCCTGAGCCTGGCCCTGCTGCTGACAGCGTGTGCCGGCCCCATGCCAAAGCAAGATCCGGGTGAAGCCTGGATTGGTTTGCAGGAAGAAGGTAACAGCGACCTGATGGCCGAGCGCGTAGACGGCAAGAACATCAATGATGGCCGCTACTTTGAAGTCACCCCGGGCGCCCACAAGCTGGACGTGACCTTATATGAAGGCGCCACCGGTGATGAAAACGAGGTGGATTGCCAAGGCAATGTCAACTACCAGAACTTCAAGGCGGGCGAGCGCTACAAGCTGGTTGAGTCGAGCCTTGGTACTCACGTAAGCGCCACTTTGGTGGATGCAAGCGGTAAAGAAGTGGCCCACACCGCCGACTTCAACTGCATGCCGGGCTAACCCCCCCCGCGCGGGTGCGGAACGCTGTGGGAGCGGGCTTGCTCGCGATAGAATCGACGCGCTTAAAGATTGAAACGCGTTGTTCTAATCGCGATCAAGCCCGCTCCCACAGTTGGTTTTAAGGGGGCTTTAAAAAGAACGAACGATCTTGCCCAGGGTTTCCATGGCCTTTTCAGTGGTTTCATCCCACGGGCTGCCGTAGTTCAAGCGAATGCAGTTTCTAAAGCGCTGGGTCGCCGAGAAGATCGGCCCCGGCGCAATGCTGATGCCTTGGGCCAAGGCCATCTGGAACAGCTTGAGCGAGTCCATCTGTTCAGGCAGTTCAAGCCACAAAAAGTAACCGCCCGCCGGTTTGCTGACCCGGGTCTGCGCCGGGAAATACCGCGCAATCGCCGCCAGCATCGCGCTTTGCTGGTCTTCCAGAGCATCGCGCAGGCGCCGCAGGTGGCGGTCGTAGCCGCCATGCTGCAAGTAATCGGCAATCGCCGCCTGGGCGGGCATCGACGGGCACAGCGAGGTCATCAATTTAAGCCGTTCGACCTTCTGCGCAAAACGCCCGGCGGCGACCCAGCCAACCCGATAACCCGGCGCCAGGCTTTTTGCGAACGAGCCGCAATGCATCACCAGCCCTTCGGTATCAAAGGCTTTGGCCGGTTTTGGCGCGTGCTGGCCGAAGTACAGCTCGGCGTACACGTCGTCTTCAATCAGCGGCACCTGATGCTCACGCAACAGCTCGACCAGCGCCTGCTTTTTGGCTTCGGGCATGGTCGCGCCAATCGGGTTTTGAAAACTGGTCATGCTCCACACGGCCTTGATGGAGTGCCGTTCGAGGGTATGGGCCAGTGCGTCGAGGTCCATGCCGTCACGCGGGTGCACAGGGATTTCCACGGCCTTGAGCTTGAGCCGCTCCAGCACTTGCAGGCAGGCATAAAAGGCCGGGGCTTCAATGGCCACCAGGTCGCCGGGTTCGGTCACTGCTTGCAGGCACAGGTTCAAGGCTTCCAGCGCGCCGTTGGTGATCAGCAACTCCTCCATGGGCAGCATCAGGCCGCCGACCATATAACGCAGGGCAATCTGGCGACGTAATTGCGGGTTGCCCGGCGACATGTCGGTGACCACCATGCGCGGGTCCATTTCGCGGCTGGCGGTGGCCATGGAGCGGGCCAGACGTTGCAGCGGAAACAACATCGGGCTGGGGAAGGCCGAGCCGAACGGTACGGTGTTCGGGTCTTTGATGGAGTCCAGCACCGAGAACACCAAATCACTCACGTCGACCTGGGTGGACTCGGTGGGGTGGCTGCTGACTTCCGGCTCTGAAAACGGACTGGGCGCGTGAGTGTTGACGAAATACCCCGAACGCGGCTTGGCGCGAATCAGGCCACGGCGTTCGAGCAGGTAATAGGCCTGGAATACCGTAGACGGACTCACGCCGTAGGTCTGGCTGGCATAGCGCACCGAGGGCACGCGCTGGCCGGGGCCGAGCACGCCTGCGCGGATCAGTTCAGCAATATCGTCAGCAAATTTTTCGTAGCGTTTCATGAACTAAAGCTCAGCTAATCCTGTGGGAGCGGGCTTGCTCGCGATGTTAACGACGCGGTATGCCGGAATGACCGGTCGATGCTATCGCGAGCAAGCCCGCTCCCACAGGAGAATGTGTGATTTAACGATTTATCGGTGCAACAAACCGGCTTTGGGCCACGCTGCGCACAGCGGGGTCTGCGGTGTCGGTGACCACAAATTCAAGGGTCTGGGAGCTGCTTTTCGGTCGTTCGGCCAGTAACGCGACAGACACAGGCACTTCAGCAATTTCGCCAGGGGCCAGGGTTAGCTCGGTCTTGCCGTTTAACTGGAAGTCGTCGCCCTGTTGCAGCGCCACCCGGTAGTGCTGTGGCTGCTGGGTTTTGTTAATGATCTTGAGGCTGTAAATGTTCTCGATCTGGCCCAGGCTGTTCTCGCGGAACAGGCCCCGGTCCTTGATGACATCCAGTGACACCATCGACCGTTGGTTCAAGGCAATGACCAAGGCGCCGATCATGACCACCAGCACCGCAGCGTAGCCAATCAGCCGGGGCCGCAGCAGGTGGGTTTTGCCGTCCTGCAATTCATGTTCAGAGGTGTAACGCACCAGGCCGCGGGCATAGCCCATTTTGTCCATCACCGAATCACAGGCATCGACACAGGCGGCGCAGCCAATGCACTCCATCTGCAAGCCGTCACGGATATCGATCCCGGTCGGGCACACTTGCACGCACATCGTGCAATCAATGCAATCGCCGAGCCCGGCTTGCGCCGGTTCAACCCCGCGTTTGCGCGGGCCACGGCTCTCCCCACGGCTGGCGTCATAGGCAATTGCCAGGGTGTCTTTATCAAACATCACGCTCTGAAAACGTGCATACGGGCACATGTGCATGCACACCGCTTCACGCAACCAGCCGGCGCTGAGGTAGGTGGCACCGCTAAAAAACACCACCCAGAACAAACTGATGCCGGCTATTTCCAGGGTCAGCAACTCGGCGGCCAGCGGCCGGATGGGGGTGAAATAGCCGACAAAGGTCAGCGCGGTCATCACACTGATCGCCAGCCACAGCGCGTGCTTGGCTGTACGCCGGGCAATCTTGTTGATGCGCCAGGGCGCGGCCTGCAATTTGATGCGTTGGTTTCGGTCGCCTTCTGTGATTTTTTCACACCACATAAACAGCCAAGTCCAGATACTTTGCGGGCAGGTGTAGCCGCACCACACCCGTCCCGCAAACACCGTGATCGCAAACAGGCCAAAGGCCGCGATGATCAACAGCGCCGACAGCAAGATGAAATCCTGCGGCCAGAACGTCGCGCCGAAAATATGGAACTTGCTCTCGGACAAGTCCCAAAGCACCGCCTGACGGCCATCCCAATGCAACCAGACCGTGCCGAAAAACAGTAAAAACAAAAAGCCGCTGCCCGCGATTCGAATCGAACGGAACAGCCCGGTAAAACTGCGGGTGTGGATCTGTGCGTCGGCAGGCTTGTTTTTTCTCGGTGCAGCGCGGCCAGGCGACGCTGCAACAGGTTCAAGTCTCTGCACGGGAATGTGTCTGCTCATGGTCTTTCGCTCATCAGCCTCCATCAGGCCAAGGCACTATCCCTCGCAAACTGTTTGCATAACAGGCTCAGCTGGCTGATTAAAAAGCAGATCAGAGAGGTTTTATGGCAGGCTGCGACACTCTACCGCAGTTGGGTCAGGTCCCGATTTGCATGACGTGTACGGGCATGGCGCTTGTCAGATGAACTGATCTTGATCACGTGCACTGAAGCCCCCGATCAACGGCATGGGCTTCAGGCTCCGCCCAGTGGTTTGAACTTTAACCCTGGCGTTGCGCTCGTAACCCTGCACGCAGTATGGGTATAAGAGTTGCAAGTGTTTTGCCATGACACCGCTGGCGCGAGGTGTTATCCAACGCAGGTCGAGCGCCGGGCGATACAGATACGCCAACCACGACTAGGCTAGGAACTGACTGCGAGTTGTAGGTACAGCTCAGGGAATGGTTCAGCGGCATGCAGCGTCATGCGTAACCTTTAGCGTACGGAGAGCAGCATGAGTTCGAGTGGGCAGGCAGGTGGGGGTAAGGACGCGCTGTTACCCGAGATTGCGGACATTCAAGCACTGGTCCGGGCCGAGCATCCGGACCCGTTTTCAGTCTTGGGCCCGCATGCGGATGGCAAGGGCGGTCAGTTAATTCGGGCGTTTCTGCCTGGAGCGGTGAGTGTTCAGGTGCTGGCGCGCGAGGGGCAAGCGCTGCTGGGCAGTCTTGAGCAGGCTCAAACCCCAGGCTTGTTTGTGGGGCATTTTGTGCAGGCGCAGGCGTATCTGTTGCAGGTCGATTGGGGCGATGCTCAGCAAATTAGCGAAGATCCCTACAGTTTTGGCCCGCTGCTGGGTGAGATGGATCTGTATTTGTTCGCAGAAGGCAATCATCGTGATTTGAGCCATTGCCTGGGAGCGCAGTTGACCCACCTTGACGGGGTGCCAGGCGTGCGTTTCGCGGTGTGGGCGCCGAATGCGCGGCGGGTGTCGGTGGTTGGTGATTTCAACGGCTGGGACGGACGCCGTCACCCGATGCGCTTGCGCCATCCGAGCGGGGTGTGGGAGCTGTTTGTGCCACGTTTGCTGGCCGGTGAAGCGTACAAGTACGAAATACTGGGGGCGCAAGGGATTCTGCCGTTAAAGGCCGATCCCATGGCGCTGCAGACTCAGTTGCCGCCGCTCACCGCGTCCATCGTGGCGGCGCCCTTGAACATTGACTGGCAGGACGCTGACTGGATGCACGCCCGTGCGCAGCATCAGCGTACTGATGCTGCGTTGTCTATATATGAGCTGCACGTGGGCTCGTGGCAGTGTGAAGTCGATGACGTGGGGGATGTGTCGCGTCAGTACGGCTGGCGCGAGTTGGCCGAGCGCTTGATCCCTTACGTGCAGCAGCTGGGTTTTACCCATATTGAACTGATGCCGATCATGGAGCATCCGTTTGGCGGGTCGTGGGGTTATCAGCCGCTGTCGCAGTTCGCCCCCAGCGCCCGATACGGCTCGCCAGAAGACTTCGGTGCTTTTGTGAATGCCTGCCACGTGGCCGGGATCGGGGTGATTCTGGATTGGGTGCCCGCGCACTTCCCCAATGACACCCACGGTCTGGCACAGTTTGACGGCACCGCGCTGTATGAATATGCCGACCCGCGAGAAGGCTTCCATCAAGACTGGAACACCTTGATCTACAACCTGGGCCGCACTGAAGTGCACGGTTTTATGCTGGCTTCGGCCTTGCACTGGCTCAAGCACTATCACGTTGACGGTTTGCGGGTCGATGCGGTGGCCTCGATGCTGTACCGCGACTATTCGCGCAAGGCCGGCGAGTGGGTGCCGAACATTCACGGCGGCCGGGAAAACCTCGAAGCGATCGACTTTTTGCGCCACCTCAACGACGTGGTCGCGCTGGAAGTCCCTGGGGCGCTGGTCATTGCCGAAGAGTCAACGGCGTGGCCCGGTGTTACTCAAGGGACCGAGCAGGGCGGCCTGGGCTTCTCGTACAAATGGAACATGGGCTGGATGCATGACTCGCTGCATTACATCCAGCAAGACCCGGTATACCGCGCCCACCACCACAACGAGTTGAGCTTTGGCCTGGTGTACGCCTGGCACGAGCACTTCATTCTGCCGATTTCCCACGACGAAGTGGTACACGGCAAACATTCACTGATCGACAAAATGCCCGGCGACCGCTGGCAGAAGTTCGCCAACCTGCGGGCTTACTTGAGCTTTATGTGGGCGCATCCGGGCAAAAAGCTGCTGTTTATGGGCTGCGAGTTCGGCCAGTGGCGCGAGTGGAACCATGATCAGCAACTGGACTGGTACTTGCTGCAATACCCTGAGCACCGGGGTGTGCAGAAACTGGTCAGTGACCTCAACCAGTTGTACCGCGAAGAGCTGGCACTGCATGAGCAGGACGACGTGCCGCAAGGGTTTCAATGGTTGATTGGTGACGATGCCACCAACAGCGTCTTCGCCTGGTTGCGCTGGAGCAAAGCCGGCAAGCCGGTGCTGGTCGTCGCCAACTTCACCCCCGTACCCCGTGAAGCCTACCGCGTGGGCGTACCCGAGGCCGGGACCTGGCACGAGATCATCAACAGCGACGCCGGGGTCTATTCGGGGTCCAACTACGGCAATGGCGGCGGCGTGAGCACAGACCCGCAACCGAGCCACGGTCAGGAAGTGTCATTGGCCCTGAACCTGCCGCCGTTGGGGGTGTTGATACTGCGGGCTGAGTAAAAACTCGCGTTGCCCTCTGTAGGAGCGAGCTTGCCTCGCGATCTTTTGACCGTTAAAAGATCGCGAGGGTAGGTCCCGGTTTACAAACGCACTTCAACCGCCAGCGGCAAATGGTCCGACAGGTGCGTCCAGGGCTTGTTGCCCAGAATGATGGGTTCATGCCCGGTGGCATTGCGCAGGTAAATCCGGTCAAGCCTCAACAAAGGCCAACGCGCCGGGTAGGTTTTGGCCAATTGCCCGTGATGGCGCTCAAACACTTCATGCAGATCATCACGCTGCGCGAGAGCGGCATTGCCTTGCAGCTTCCAGTCATTGAAATCACCGGCAATGATCACCGGCTCATGGGGCGGCAGGGACTTGAGCAGTTGGTGAAGCAGTACGATTTGTAGCTGGCGATGGCTTTCGAGCAAGCTCAAATGCACACAGATCGCATGTACGTTTTCATGCCCCGGTACGTCCAGCACGCAATGCAGCAAGCCGCGCCGTTCAGGGCCGGTGATTGAAACGTCGAGGTTGCGCGACGATTTGATCGGGTATTTGGACAGCAGTGCATTGCCGTGATGCCCGTTCGGGTACACCGCATTGCGGCCGTAGGCAAAATCAGTCCACATGCTGTCGGCGAGAAATTCGTACTGCGAGGTTTTCGGCCACTCTTCATAGCGCGAGGCATGTTTCTCATGCTCACCGAGCACTTCTTGCAAAAACACCAGGTCGGCCGACGTACTGCGCACCGCTTCACGCAGCTCAGGCAGGATGAAGCGGCGGTTGAACGCGGTGAAGCCCTTGTGGGTGTTGACGGTCAGTACTTTGATTCGGTGCACGGCAGGCTCGGGTACCGAGGCTATGGGCGCCCGAGTGTTGCCGACTACATCAATGGTCATGGTCGCTCCTGTCCTTTTAGGCGGCATGCCGCATGTCAATCACAGGGTTATAGCTTAAGGAATGGGGACGTGACTGATGTTTATCAAGCTTTGCGTGATTAGCCACGCACGTGTCTGGCACGGGCGTGGCTGACGGTTTTTAAGACGCCTTGGCGTGTTGCAGTTCAAGCAGCACCAATGAGCGGCCGGTCACGCTGTAGGGCGTGTTGAATGCCAGGGCGGGCGAGCTTTTGAGTTCTGGATCGGTGGTGTCGAGCTTGCACACCCAACTGCCCCCATGGTCGACTTCGGGCAAGTTGAAGTCCAGGGTGTCGTGGCCCGCATTGACGATGATCAGCAAGGTGGCATCGGCCCCGGATTTTTGTACGCCGGAGATTTGTGTGCGGCCATCGAGCAGCATGCCCAGGCAACGGTTTTGCGGGTCCTCCCAGTCTTGGGTGGTCATCTCATTACCCGCCGGGGTGAGCCAGGTGACGTCCTTGACCCCGGGCTGTTCGCTGCTATGCCCCACCAGAAACACCCCGCGGCGCAAGATCGGGTAGTGCAGGCGCAGCTTGATCAGGCGTTTGACAAAGGCCAGCAGCGTTTTGGCGGGCTCGTCCAGTTCCCAGTTGACCCAGCCGATTTCGCTGTCCTGGCAATACGCATTGTTGTTGCCGTGCTGGGTGCGGGCGAACTCGTCACCCGCCACCAGCATGGGCGTGCCCTGGGCCAGTAACAAGGTGGCCATGAAGTTGCGCATCTGACGCTGGCGCAGCGTGTTGATCTCGGGGTCGTCGGTGGGGCCTTCGACACCGTGGTTCCATGACAGGTTGTTGTTGCTGCCGTCCTGGTTGTTTTCGTCGTTGGCTTCGTTGTGCTTGTCGTTGTAGGACACCAGATCGTTAAGGGTGAAGCCGTCGTGGGCGGTAATAAAGTTGACGGACGTATAAGGGCGGCGCCCGCGTCGGTTGAACAGGTCGGCGGAAGCGGTCATGCGCCCGGCAAACTCGGCCAATTGCCCTTCGTCGCCTTTCCAGAACGCCCGCACATTGTCGCGAAAGCGGTCATTCCACTCAGCCCAGCCAGGCGGAAAGCCGCCGACCTGATAGCCTCCGGGGCCGCAGTCCCAAGGCTCGGCAATCAGCTTGACCTGACGCAGCAGCGGGTCCTGGCGGCAGGCCACCAGAAAGCTGTGGCGCTCATCAAAGCCATCGTGATAACGGCCCAGAATGGTCGCCAGATCGAACCGGAAGCCATCGACGTGCATCTCGCCGGCCCAGTAGCGCAGCGAGTCGGTGACCATCTGCAAGACGCACGGGTGGCTCAGGTCCAGGGTGTTGCCGGTGCCCGAATCGTTGATGTAAAAGCGCTTGTCATCGGGCATCAGCCGGTAATAGGAGGCGTTGTCGATGCCGCGCATGGACAGGGTCGGGCCTTGTTCATTGCCCTCAGCGGTGTGGTTGTAAACCACGTCCAGAATCACTTCCAGCCCGGCCTCATGCAGGTGCGCGACCATTTCCTTGAACTCGGCAATTTTGCCGCTGGCCAGGTAGCGCGGGTCGGGCGCGAAAAAGCTCAGGGTGTTGTAGCCCCAGTAGTTGGTCATGCCTTTTTGCAGCAGGTGCTGATCATTGACGAAGCCGTGGATCGGCAGCAGCTCGACACTGGTCACGCCCAGGTTGCGAATGTGCTTGATCACCTCATCGACCATCAGCCCGGCAAAGGTCCCGCGCACCGCCTCGGGCACCGCCGGGTGGCGCATGCTGATCCCGCGCACATGGGTTTCGTAAAAGATCGTGCGTTCCCACGGCACGCTGATGCGGTGGTCATGGCCCCAGGTGTGGGCCGGGTCGATGACTTTGCACTTGGGCACAAAAGGGGCGCTGTCGCGCTCGTCAAAACTCAGGTCTGCATCCGGGTGGCCAATGGTGTAGCCAAACAGCGCCTCGGACCATTTGAGTTCGCCCACCAATTGCTTGGCATAGGGGTCGATGAGCAATTTATGGTGGTTGAAACGGTGGCCGTTTTCGGGGTCGTACGGGCCGTAAACACGATAGCCGTAGACCTGCCCCGGGTGCGCATCGGGCAGGTAGCCATGGAAGGTTTCGTCGGTGTATTCGGGCAGTTCGATGCGCTCCAGTTCGACTTCACCCGCAGCGTCGAACAGACACAGTTCAACCTTGGTGGCGTTGGCGGAAAACAGCGCGAAATTGACCCCCAGTCCATCCCAGGTTGCCCCCAGCGGGAAGGGCAGACCTTCTCGAATGCGTGAGGGCTGCGGTGCTGCTGACGTGCTCGTGCTCATGGTCGCTCCTTGATAAGTGCCGGTGCTCAGGCGTTTCTCAACGCCGTGCATAGTCCATCGCGTTCACTGCCGATGGCTTCAAGACCCCGCAGGTTTACGTGGTGCCCGCGGCTTTTTCTCGGCAGGGGGTTTGGGCTTGGCTGGCGCTTTGGGTTTGCCCGCTTTCGGCGCCGGTTTAGTCGGTGCCAACGCTTCGGCCTGGGCCAGCTTGCGGGCCATTTCCCAGTGCCGATCATGCTGGCCATCAGGCCTGCCTTCGGACTCCCAGATCTGGTAGGCAAACTCACGGATACGCTTATCGTCGTGACTCATGGCAATGGCTCCTCGGGTTATCGGTCTCGTTCATGGGCCTGCAAACGTGCGCAGGCGAGTAACTCGAAGCGCCGCGTTGCATCCAGGGTGTCCAGCAGGGTGTTGCAATCTGCCGGCAAGCGGCGGCACCAGTTGGGGTGGCCGCTGACGGTGCCGGGCAGGTTGGCCTGTTCTTCCAGGCCCAATGCATCTTCGATGGGCAGCAGTACCAGTGGTGCGCGGGTGTGGCCGAGAAAACGGATACTCGCGTCCAGCGTGGGGGCGTTGCCCAGGGTTTCTTCCTGAAAATTCTGCGGGTCCTGGCGCAATGCCCGGTCCAGCCCTTCGCATTCACGCTGGCGGTTGCGCCGCCAGTCATTGGCGGTGACCGGATCGATCAGGTTAAGGCGCTCGTTCCAGTCAATGTCGCGGCCTTGCAGCCAGCCGTTGAGCGTTGGCAGGTCATGGGTGCTGGTGGTGGCGAGGGCGTCATCCGGCCAGGCCAGGATGGGCTTGAAGTGCGCGCCGTAGTCCTGCTCGAACAACAACACGCGCATGCCGAGAATGGCCCGTTCGCTGAGTTTTTCACGCAGGCCTTCAGGGACCGTACCCAAGTCTTCACCCAAGACGATGGCTTGATGGCGCACCGACTCAAGGGCGACCAGACGCAGCAGGTCATCTACCGGGTAATACAAATAAGCGCCCTGGTCGGGCGAGGCGCCCAGCGGGATGACCCACAAGCGTTGCAGCCCCAGTACATGGTCAATGCGCAGACCACCGGCATGGGCAAAGTTGGCGCGCAACATTTCGATAAAGGCGCGGAAGCCGCTGCGTTTCAGGCCCTCGGGCGAGAAGGCCGAGATACCCCAGCCTTGCCCTGCGCGGTTGAGCAAGTCGGGCGGGGCGCCCACCGTCAATTGCGCCAGCAGTTCATCCTGACGGCACCAGGCCTGGCTCCCCGCACCGTCGGCGCCCACCGCCAGGTCGGCGATCAAACCAATGGCCATGCCGCTGGCCCGCGCCGTGGCTTGCGCGCGGTCGAGAGTTTGCGCGATCAGCCACTGGCAGAACGCGTAGTAGGTGATGAGGTGCTGGTGTTCTTCGGCAAAGCGCAGCAGGGCCGGGCTGTCCGGGTTGCGTAACTGCTCGGGCCAGTCGCGCCAGTCGAGGCTGCGTTGCTCGGCGGCGCTGACCGCTTGCAAGGCCTCGAAGCGGCAGTGGTTCTCCAGTGCTTCGCCGCCGATGTCGCGAAAGCGCTGAAAATCACTGAGCAGTGGCGAGTCTTCGTTGATGAAGTCTTCGTAAAGCTGGCGCAGCAACGTCTGTTTGGCGTGGGTCGCCGCAGGCCAGTCGATCAGCGGCAACTGCTCAAGGCGATCGAGTTCGTCTTTTAGCCCTGTGGCTTCAATCGCCCGGTCGACGGCATCGCCGCCCAGAATGCTCGCGGGTGTTGCGTACAGGCAGTTGAGAAACAGACGGCTGGAGGGCGAGTACGGGCTGTAGTGTTTCGGCGCGCTGCTGAACATCGCATGCAACGGGCTGATGGCCAGTGCGTCGGCACCCCGTTCGCCGGCGGCCTGGAGCAGCACTTCAAGCGCCCGGGTATCGCCAAAGCCGCCATCACCAGCGCGGCGCAATGAGTAGAGCTGCACGCTCAAACCCCACGTTCTGGGCGTTGTCTGTTGCAGGGCATCGGCAATGCTGAAGCATTTGGCCGGTGCCACGGCCAGGGTAAAAAGCTGCTCCTCGACCTGCACCCGGTGATACCCGACAGGAATCATGCCCGGCAGCATGGCGTCGGCATCCAGCTGGATGGGCAATGAGCCGCCGTTTTCCAGGTACACCGTGCAATGGCTGTGGGCGTGGAAATACCGCGACAGGTCCAGTGCCTTGCCCACGTCAGCGGTGAGCAAGGGCGGCAAGCGTTTGTTTTGTTGCTCCAGCTGCAAGTTGAGCAAGCTGGTTTCAATGGCCTCAGGGCTGTCGGCGGGCAGCCCCAAACCGGCCAGAATGGCTTCCAGCACCGGTTGCGTAACCCTTTGCGGTTGGCCGTTGGCATCAATCCAGTCAACGGCCAGTCCGGCTCGGCCGGCGAGTATTTCCAATTGCGCTTCGCTCATTGGCGGGCTCCCTTGAAGGCTGGCGAGTGGCTATCGAACGTCGGGCAAATCAGGCTGCTGCGGTGTTAAAACTTGCTGGTACGCACCATGGACTGCGCCACCAGGCGCTCATAAAGCTCGGCGTAGGGCTCCACGGCTTTGCACCAATTGAACGGTGCCGCCATTGCACGGCAGCGCATGGCGTTCATCAGCTCGGGGTAGGCGAAGACCTTGAAGGCGCGGGTCAGGGCCTCGGTGTAGCTTTCGACGGTGGACTCATCGAATAAAAAGCCGGTGACGCCATTTTCAATGGTGTCGGCCAAACCGCCGGTATTGCGCGCCACCGGCAGCGAACCAAAGCGTTGCGCGTACATCTGGCTCAGGCCGCAAGGCTCATAGCGCGAGGGCATCAATAAAAAGTCACTGCCGGCGAACATGCGTCGGGCATCGGCCTCGTTGAAGCCAATGCGCACGCCGATTTGCCCTGGAAAGCGCAGCCCCAGTTCGCGCATGGCTTGTTCTTCTTCGGGCTCGCCGCGACCAATGATGCAGATCTGCCCGCCCGAGGCGACGATGAAATCGGCCACTGCTTCAGTCAGGTCCAGGCCCTTTTGATAGACCAGCCGCGACACCACGGCGAACAAAGGCCCGGTAGACGGTTGCAGGCCAAACAAGTCGCGCACGTAAGCGGTATTGACCGCCCGGCCTTCCCAGTCACCGATGCTGAACGGCGCGACCAGGTGCGGATCGGTCGAAGCTTCCCACGTGTCATCGATACCGTTAGGGATGCCGCTGAGCAACCCTTGCTGGGTTTTGCTGGCCAAAAAGCCATCCAGCCCGCAGCCAAAGGCCGGGGTGGTGATTTCCTGGGCATAGGTCGCGCTGACGGTGGTGATGTGGCTGGCATACGCCATGCCCGCCTTGAGATACGACAGCTTGCCGTAAAACTCCATGCCGTCCTGTTGCAGGGCATGGGGCGGAATGCCCAATTCCGGGCAGCATGCGCGGCTGAATACACCCTGGTAGGCCAGATTATGAATGGTAAACAGCGTGGGCGTGCGTTGGCCGCGCCAGTGCATATAAGCCGGGGCCAGGCCGGCTGGCCAATCGTGGGCATGCACCAAATCGGGTTGCCAGTGGATCTGCGCCAGGTTGGCGGCGATATCAGCGGCGGCCAGGCCCAGGCGGGCAAAACGGATGTGGTTGTCGGGCCAGTCACGGCCATTATTGGCGCCGTAAGGAGTGCCCTCGCGCTCGTACAGTTCCGGGCAAATCAGCACATAAATGACCAAGCCGTCTGCGAGGTCCATGCGTCCGATTTTGCACGGTGGCAGCGCGGCATGGCCGCCGAGGTCACCAATGATGTGGATCGGGTTATCGCTGTGCAGCACTTGCCGATAGCCGGGGATCAACACCCGCACATCGTGCAAATGGCGCATGGCCCGGGGCAGAGCGGCTGACACATCGCCAAGGCCACCGGTTTTGACCAGGTCTGCCAGTTCGGAGGTCACGAACAGGACTTTCTTTTTATTGGGGTTGGTATTCACCACTGGCGGTACAGCCTTACCCGCAGGTGCCAACCCGGAGAGCGTGATCGAAGACGCCGCTGGCGGATTTAGCCGTTCGTCTTGATGTGGAGCAGCAGCACTGATCATGACTCTCTCCCGTTGTACTTATTTGAGCTGCTATCGGCCTTAAGGCCAGTCAGCCTCCACGTTCAGATTGATAAAGGTCACCTTGGCCAAAGGCGTAGAAGGTGAAAAAAGTGCTGCAAGGAATGCACCAAGCAGGCAGCCCTGTATCAGGTTGACCTGTCAGAGGGGTAGAAGGTTCGCTTTGTTTAAAACGACGTTGCGTGTCGTATACACGACAGCGATGAGTGTAGGAGAGATGCCGCAAGGGGCTAGGCGAGATTGCAAGAATATTGGGTAACGAGGAATTTTCAGACAAACAGCAGGAGCGAGCTTTAGAGCTCAAAAGACCGCGCTCGCTCCTGCTGGCTTATGCGGGGGTTAAGGGTATTCGGCAACCACTTCATCACGGCCGTCGTTGCGCAAGCCAATCACCTGGAAAGCGTCTTTGCGGTCGCCCATTTCCATGCCCGGCGAGCCCATTGGCATGCCCGGAACCGCAATGCCTTTCAAATCATGACGCTTGCTCAGGGCAATCACCTGCTCGGCCGGCACGTGACCTTCAACGAATTTACCGTTGATCACCCCGGTGTGGCACGAAGCCAGCCGTGGTTGTACACCGAGCTCTTGTTTGACGCGGCTCATGTCGTCTTCAACGTGGTCATTGACCTTGATGCCATTGGCTTGCAGGTGCGAGATCCAGGCCTTGCAGCAACCGCAGTTGGCATCGCGGTGTACGTCCATGGTCAGTTGTTCAGCAGCGTTGGCGAATGACGTAATAAAGAGTGTAGAGAGCGCAAAAATACGTAACGGGTTCTTCATTGATGACCTCTTGATGAAATAACTCAGCCTGGACTGCGCGGGCTGTCAGGCAACTGATGTTCAGATGACAGTTTTGTCAGGTGCCGACACTTTAGGCACAAACACGCTGATGTAACATGCCCACTTACTTTTCTGACGTGAACTGCTTATGGCTCTTGCTGCCCCGCCTGATTTGTCTGACCCCGCCGTGCCGGTACAGCCGCTGGCGCGCACCTACCCGCGCGGTTTGTACATTGAGCCGCATCAGCATGAATGGGGCCAGTTGTTGTATGCCATGAGCGGCGTGATGTGGGTTGATACCCCGGATGAAGCCTTGGCCGTGCCGCCGCAACGTGCGGTCTGGTTGCCCCCGGGCGTGCCCCACGGGATTCGCGTGGTGTCGGATTTACAGATGCGCAATCTGTATTTGCCCCAAGTCACGGCGCGCACGCTCGACAGTCATGTGCAAGTGCTGGAAGTCGGGCGGCTGCTGCGAGAGTTGATCATCAATCTGGTGGATCAGCCTGATGCGCCGCCGGCCTACACCGACGCGTTGCTCAATCTGACCTTGCTCGAGTTGCAGCGCGCCCGGCGCACGCTGCTCAAGGTGCCGATGCCTGACGCTGCGGATCGGCGGCTGTTCAATCTGTGCCAATCGGTAATGGCCAACCCGACGCTGGACATCGCCTTTGAACAGCATGCCGACCATGCCGGGGCCAGCGTGCGTACTTTGGCGCGGTTGTTTCAGACGGAGCTGGGCATGGGCTTTGCGCAATGGCGACGCCAGGTGCAGTTGGCCACGGCGGCGGCGGAGCTGATCCAGGGGGTGTCGGTGAGCCAGATCGCCCGTTCGCTGGGGTATTCACCGAGCAGCTTCAGCGACATGTTTCGCCGCGAGCTGGGTGTTACGCCGTCTTTATATGGGCAGGGCCACCTGCCAGACGCTTGAATCTGGCCGACAGGCAGAAGGGTTTGACCGATGCGCGGCGTTTGCCGGTCATAGACTCATGGCTATCTCACTGACCTGGAGGCTAGAACATGAAGGCGCTGCAATTTTCCAAAACCGGTGATCTGGCCGCTTTGCAGGTAGTCGACGTGCCCACCCCGACGCCAACTGCCGACCAGGTGCTGGTGCAGGTCAAGGCCGCGGGCTTGAACCCCAGCGATGTAAAGAACGTGCTGGGGCGTTTCCCTTACACCACCTTGCCGCGGATTCCGGGGCGCGATTTTGCCGGTGTCGTCGTTGAGGGCCCCAAAGCCTTAATAGGGCAGAAGGTCTGGGGCACGGGCAAGGACCTGGGGTTTAACCGTGACGGTTCCCACGCTGAGTATTTGACCCTGCCCGCCAGTGGCGTCGCGCAACAACCTGAGGCATTGAGCTTTGTACAGGCCGCCAGCATGGGCGTGCCCTACACCACGGCCTGGGATGCCTTACAGCGCAGTGGCGTAGTGGCCGGTACGCGTTTACTGGTGATCGGCGCCAAAGGCGCGGTGGGCTCGGCCACCTTGGGCCTGGCAACAGTGCTGGGAGCGCAGGTGTTGGCTGCCGTGCGTCGCCCGGAGCAGGCGCGTGTACTGCGCGAGCAGGGTTATGAAGTGATCGTGCTTGAACAACCCGAAGCATTGGCGGGCGAAGTCAATGCGGTGTTTGCCGGGGGCGCCGACGTGATTTTTGACACCACCGGTCACTGGCTGCCGGCTGCGGTGCCAGCGCTGGCGGTGTTTGGTCGGCTGGCCATTATCGCCGCGCCACTGGACGGGCACGTGCAACTCCCGGCGCTGGCGCTGTACCGCAAAGGCGGCTCACTGATTGGTGTCAACAGCCTGCTATATAGCAGCACCGAGTGCGCACGCATGCTCAATCAATTTGGCCAGTACTTCGATGAAGGCTTACTGCCCGCACCCCGCGACCTTGAACAAGCTCCGCTGGTGCAAGGGCTGGTCAGCTACGCTGAAGTCAACGCCGGGGCGAGCACCAAAGTGGTGCTGATTCCATAAATAATCAATTTGTAGGAGCGAGCTTGCCTCGCGATCTTTTAAAGATCAAAAGATCGCGAGGCAAGCTCGCTCCTACAAGGTTTACGGCTGGGTCTGGCTCAATCGCAAGCTGGCGCGGATCCCCTGGACTTCAGGCTCGTTGGCTTTGTATCCGTCAGCCGGACCCGCGTAGGAGAGGGCGTAAGCGCTTTGGCCCTGAGTCGCTGCGACAAGGGTCTGGGTGATCACGTGGTTGCCGTTTTGGGTGATTTTGCAGGTGGTCTCTAGCGCTTTCAGGCCGCCCAAGGTGCTGGGGTGGATTTTGTTACAGGCACTCTGATAACCCCCTTGCGCGAAGTTCTTCTGCAAGGTCTTGCGCATTTCCAGCAACACCGCGTCCATGTTCACCTGGTGCTCAGGCGCGAGGGTCGACTGGGTCAGCTCCATGACCATCTGCGGGTCACCATTGGCGTCGTTTTTCACCGCTCGCTGGCGTTGAACGGTAGTGTCGGCCTCGGCCGGCACGGCCTGGACGTCCCAGCCACCTGGCCAGGTGATCATCAAACTGTCGGCGTTGGCTGCAGGTAGCGACAGGGCCAGCAGCAGTCCGGCAAATGCGGTGTAACGGTGACAAACAGTCATGGGCAACAGGCCTTGAGCGCAGGTTTCGAAAGGCTATAGTGTATCAATAGGTGTCAAAGTCTTGCTTTAGTGTGATCAATCATTTTCACCATTCCTCAGCTAAACCTTTGCTTCTTATGTCTAATCCCGGACAATCGCGGCCCTCTTATGGCTGGGGCGTGGTCAGTAAGGTGTGTTTTGTCCGCCCCGGCTGCGTGGTAACGACCGGCTAGCGGAGATTTGACCGGATGAATGACCAGGCTAACAGCGTCGATGAACGCTTTGACGACGCGACACCTGCGACCCTCAGTCGCTGGAACCGCCACGATACTACCTGGATGCTGGGCCTGTTTGGCACGGCCATTGGCGCAGGTACTTTGTTTTTGCCCATCAACGCAGGCATTGGTGGCTTCTGGCCGCTGTTGATCCTGGCGCTGCTGGCATTCCCCATGACGTTTTATGCGCATCGCGGCCTGACCCGTTTTGTACTGTCCGGTCGTGAAGGCTCAGACATCACTGACGTGGTGGAAGAACACTTCGGCCTGACAGCCGGTGCGTTGATCACGCTGCTGTACTTTCTGGCGATTTTCCCGATTCTGCTGATCTACAGCGTGGCGCTGACCAACACGGTCGGCAGCTTCATGCTCAATCAGTTGCACATCACGCCGCCGCCCCGGGTCATTTTGTCGTTGGTGCTGATCCTCGGCTTGCTGACGGTGGTGCGCTGCGGCGAACAAGTGATCGTCAAGGCCATGAGCATGATGGTTTACCCGTTCATTGCCGCGCTGCTGTTTCTGGCAGTGTTTTTGATCCCGCACTGGAACGGCGGCATTCTGGCCACGGCCAGCACCCTGCCGGAGCCATCGGCCTTGCTGCACACCCTGTGGCTGGCGATCCCGGTGATGGTGTTCTCGTTTAACCACTCGCCGATCATCTCGGCATTTGCCGTTGATCAAAAGCGCCGCTATGGCGCCAGTGCCGATGAGCGCAGCTCGCAGATTCTGTCGCGCGCGCACCTGCTGATGGTGGTGATGGTGCTGTTCTTCGTGTTCAGTTGCGTGCTTACGCTGTCCCCTGAACAACTGGCCGAAGCCAAGGCGCAGAACCTGTCGATCCTGTCTTACCTGGCCAACCACTTCAGCAACCCGACCATCGCCTTTGCCGCGCCGCTGATTGCGTTTGTGGCGATTGCCAAGTCCTTCCTGGGGCACTACATCGGTGCTAATGAAGGCCTCAAAGGGCTGATCCTGAAGACCGGCAAGCGTCCGGCCGGTAAAACCCTGGAACGCCTGACGGCGGCCTTCATGCTGTTGGTGTGCTGGGCGGTTGCGACCCTCAACCCCAGCATTTTGCGCATGATTGAAAGCTTCGGCGGCCCGGTGATTGCGGCCATTCTATTCCTGATGCCGATGTACGCGATTCGTCGTGTGCCGAGCATGCGTCAGCACGCGGGCAAAATCTCCAACGTGTTTGTCACCGTGGTCGGCCTGGTGGCGATTTCGTCGCTGGTCTACTCGCTGATCCCTTGATCCAGGGCCTGTCGCTGCCGTTCTGCGTGGCGACAGGCCACTGATTGATCGTCTCTTGTCGTGCAACGCTTGAGTCTGGGCTGCACTCTGAATACTATTGCGACAAATTCCTATTCGCATTTTATTTTCAGTGTGCATCGAGGGCTCTTGTGTCGTCATCACCGTCCAACTCATCGCTGCTGCACACCGACGTTCGCAATCTGTATAGCGACCATCACCACTGGCTGGTGAATTGGCTGCGACGGCGGCTGCGCAATGCCGAGAATGCGGACGACATGGCGCAGGACACTTTCCTTTATGTACTCGGCAAACCGGAGCAGGTAGCGCAGTTGCGTGAACCGCGCGCCTGGCTGAGCAGCATTGCCAAAGGCTTGATAATTGACCGTTATCGTCGTCAGCAGGTGGAGCAGGCGTATTTGCAGGCGCTTGCACACGTGCCTGAACAGGACATGCCGTCACCGGAAGAACGCTTGATCCTGCTGGAAACCCTGACCCGTATCGATGCCTTGCTCGATGGCCTGAAACCCAACGTACGCACTGCCTTTTTGCTGTCGCGGCTCGAAGGCTTGGGCTATCAGGCGATTGCCGAGCGGTTGGAGGTGAGCGTGAGTTCGGTCGAGAAGTACATGGCGACGGCGATTCGTCATTGCTTCCTGGCGCGTGCGGCCTTGTGAGCGGGGGCAACGGCGCCATGTCGGGTTCTGTCGAGTTTTCATCCGAGGTGCTGGATGCGGCGATTAACTGGCTGGTGAAAACCCAGTCCGGGGCTGCTGATCCGCAGATACACGCAGCCTGCCAGCAATGGCGCGCCGCGCATGTCAGCCATGAGGCGGCCTGGCAAGCCCTGCAAGTGACCGAGTCGACTTTTCGCCAGGCGTCAGCCTTGTCGGGGCGGGTGGCGCTGGACACCTTGAGTGGCAGCAGTCGGCTGCGCTCACGGCGCCAGGCGCTCAAGGTCCTGGGGCTAGGTGTGCTGGGCGCCGGGGCGGGAGGGCTTGTGTGGCAACAACAACCGTGGCGCACCTTTGGCGCTGACTATGCCACTGCCGTGGGCGAGCGCCGGGTGTTTAATCTGGCCGATGGCACACGCCTGCAACTCAATACCGACAGCGCTGCGGACGTTGTCTTCAACGAGCAACAGCGCTTGATTGTGTTGCGTGACGGCGAGATTTTTATCCGTACCGGCAATGACCCTGACGCCTCGGCCGGGCGCCGACCGTTTTGGGTGCACACCCGTGAGGCGCGGTTACAGGCCATTGGCACCGCCTTTGATGTGCGCCAGGAATCTGGCCGTACCCGGCTGATGGTTGAAGAGGGCGTGGTGGCTATCCATCTGCCAGCGGCGCAGCCGGTGTTGGTGCCGGCGGGCAAGGAATATGTGATTGATGGGCAGTCGGCCCGTTTGCAAACCTCTTCGGCCTTGCACGTCAGCAGTTGGACGAGCGGGGCGCTGGTGGCGAAAAACATGCGCCTGGAAGACTTGGCGGCCGAACTGTCGCGTTATCGCCAGGGCTGGTTGTTGTGCGATCCCGCTGTCAGAGATTTACGCGTGTCGGGGGTGTTTCAACTCGAGCATATCGACCAGGCATTGCAGGGCTTGAGCCAGACGCTGGCGGTGCGCATCGAGCGCAGAACGCGGTTCTGGACGCGGATTGTGGCGGTTTAGCCAAGATCAAAAGATCGCGAGGCAAGCTCGCGTCTAGGTCAATACGAATAATTATCAAATTTCTTTGCGGGTTTTTTCGCGTCCTTCGACAACTAGGCATAAGACCTTTTAATTGCAGGAGCAAAACCCATGTCCGCTGCCGTTCAACCTCTTTTCTTGCCCGCGCGTAGCCGCTTGGCCATTGCCCTGCAGGCGGTCTTGCTGGGCGGTGCTGTGCTGGCAGCCGTGCAACCGTTTTCGATGACGGTGGCCGCATCGGTCAGTGCGCAACGCAGTTTCGATGTGCCGGCCAGTACGCTGGAGGACGCACTTAACCGCTTTGCCCAGCAGGCCAATATCTCGCTGCCTTACGACCCGGCACTGGTACAGAACAAACAGGCGCCAGCCCTCAAGGGCCGATTTGATGTACCACAAGCGTTGCAGCAATTGCTCAAAGGCAGCGGCCTGACCGCCACCGAAGGGGCCAACGGGGTGTGGACGCTGTACCCGCTGACCTCTGGCAGCGCAGACGGCAAGTTACAACTACAGGCCACCAGTGTGACCGGCGTGGCATTGGGCGGGACCACCGAAGGCAGCAATTCCTACACCACGGGCGAAACCAGTACGGCAACCAAATTGCCCCTTTCTTTGCGTGAAACACCGCAGTCAGTCACGGTCATTACCCGTCAGCAAATGACCGATCAAGGGCTGGGCAGCATTGCTCAAGTGATGGAGCAAACGCCGGGCATAACCGTGATGCACGATGACAGCGAGCGTTACAACTTCTATTCCCGCGGTTTCACCCTGGATAACTTCCAGTACGACGGCGTACCGACCTCGGACTTCACTACCAATACCAACGGTCTAGGCATGCGCGACATGGCCATTTACGACCGGGTAGAAGTGGTGCGCGGTTCCACCGGTTTGATGAGCGGCGTGGGCAGCCCGTCGGGGGCGGTGAATCTGGTGCGCAAACGCCCGACCAAAGACTTCCAGGGCTATGTGTCGGGCAGCGGTGGCTCGTGGGACCGCTATCGCAGTGAACTGGACCTGTCGGGCCCCTTGACTGAAAACGGCGCGGTGCGCGGGCGCGTGGTGGCCGCCCATGAAGATGGACGCTCCTTTATCGACCGTTACTCGTCCATCAAAGATGTGTTCTATGGCATCGCTGAGGCTGATCTGACCGACGATACGACGCTGTATGCCGGTATCGACTATCAAAAAATCGACTCCAATGGTTCAAGCTTTGGCCAGTTGCCGCTGTATTACAGCGATGGCAGCCGAACCCACTTTAAGCGCTCCATGAACCCGGCCGCCAAGTGGGCGTATGCCGACAGTAAAAGCACCAAGTACTTCGCCGGGGTCGAGCAGCGTTTCGATAACGATTGGTTGTTGAAAGTCGAAGCCAGCCACTGGAAGGGCAGCACCGACCAGTTGCAGGGCAATATCGTGGGCTGGGGACCGTTCCCGGACAAAACCACGGGTGAAGCGCAGTTTATGAGCGGCACCAAAACCTTCGAGATCAACACCGATACGCTGGACGCCTATGCCACCGGACCCTTTGAGTTCTTGGGGCGCAGCCATGAATTGGTGTTGGGGGCCAATGTCAGTAATCGTCGCAACGACTACCTGGCCGAGAATGCTGACGACCTGACCATCAATTACCAAAACTGGAACAACGATGCGCCGCGTCCGGGCCCTGCTCAATTGAGCCAAGGCTTGAAACAGCGCTATAAGACGAAGGAATCGGCGCTCTATGGCGCCTTGCGCCTCAAGCCGACGGATGATTTATCGGTCATTCTCGGTGCTCGCGTGGTCGACTACGACCGCAAGGGGACAATGACCTACAACGCTGCGCAAACGGTCCCTACGCTGGATGATTCGAAAAAGACCGGCAAGCCGATCCCCTATGCGGGGATCGTCTACGACCTGAGCGCCAATCACTCGGTTTATGCCAGCTACACCGAGATTTTTACCCCGCAAAGCTATTTCGATCGCAACGATAAAGTGCTCGCACCGATGACCGGTAAAAGCTACGAGGCGGGCTTGAAGTCGGAGTATTTCGACGGTGCACTGAATACCAGTTTTGCCGTGTTCCTGATCAAACAGAACAACTACGCCGAATACGATGGTGTGCGCGATAACGGCGAAGATGCCTACAAGGCCATCGACGGCACTAAAACCAAGGGCTTTGAGGCCGAGATTTCCGGTGAAGTGGCACGCGGCTGGCAATTGCTGGCGGGCTACACCTACGCTCAACCCCGGGACAAGGACGGCAAACGCATCAACAGCAATCATCCCGAGCAGTTGTTCAAACTGGCCACCAGTTACCAACTGGACGGTGACCTCAAGGACCTGACCGTGGGCGGTAATGTGTCCTGGCAAGGTTCGACTTACAGTGAGCTGGACTCATCGATCAAAGCCGACGCCAAAGAAGGCAGTTTCGCGGTGGTGGGGTTGATGGCGCGTTATGACATCAGCCAAAACCTCAGCGCCACGGTCAACCTCAACAACGTCTTTGACCGCGAATACCTCAGTGGTTATGGCCTGTACTCAACCTACTACTATGGCGATCCGCGCAACCTGATGCTGGGGATGAAGTACAGCTTCTGACAAGGGTTTCATGTCGCAGCGGGGACGATTGGGCTATGGTTGAGCAACCATTCCAAGCGGAGCCAGACGATGAGCGACTCAACCCTTCATCATGCTGCGGCTGAGGGCTATGCCCAGGGCGCTGATACTTATGTGCGCGGGCGCCCTGATTACCCGCCCCAGGTCAGCGCCTGGCTGACTCACACCCTGGGCCTGGAGCCTGGCCAGACGGTACTCGAAGTGGGTGCCGGAACTGGCAAATTCACCCCGCGCCTGTTGCAGACCGGCGCACGGGTGATCGTGCTTGAGCCGGTCCAGGCCATGCTCGCCAAGCTGTCAAAGGCCCATCCTGAGGTCGAAGCCCATCAAGGCACCGTACAAGCCATTCCGTTGGCCGATGCCAGTGTCGACGTGGTGGTGTGCGCACAAGCCTTTCACTGGTTTGCCAACCATGAAGCCTTGGCCGAGATCCATCGCGTGCTTAAACCGGGCGGGCGCCTGGGGCTGATCTGGAATCTGCGTGATGCCAGCGTACCGTGGGTGGCGGAGCTCGATGCGTTGGTCAATCAATGGGAAGCCGACGCGCCACGCTTTTACACCGGCGCCTGGCGTCAGGCGTTTCCGTATGACGGCCTTGGGCCGCTGCAAGAGCAACGGTTCATCCAGCCTCACAACGGGCCGGTCGAAGACGTGATTTTCAATCGCGTGCGTTCCACCAGCTTTATCTCGGCACTGGCGCCTGATGAGCGGGAAAAGGTGGAGCAGCAGTTGCGTGAGTTTGTCGCGTCACACAGCGTGTTGAATCACGGCGGGGAAGTCAGCGTGCCGTACATCACTTACGCGTTTGTGACGCAAAAACCGGTGTGATCCCCCTCAATTCTCGGAAAGCTACGCGTACTACAAACCAAACGGATCCTTCTGACAAGGTCGCTCCCCACCCCCTCGGCATACTGGCTGGGCGCCGCTAACTGGCAATTTGACAGTTAGCGGGCACTCAACCTTCCTCCACCAGGATGCCGACATGACCCTATTACACAACAACGCTCATGCCTTGCCCGGTGCCTGCGTATGAAGCGCATGAACATTACCGTCGGGTCCAGGACCACGGTGGGCGGCGTGGTGGTGACGGGCTGGGAGCTGATGACAATCAACGACCAGATTCTGGCCCGCGAAGGTGACAGCATCGAGTGCCCGGTGTGCGGCAGCACAGGCGTTATCGTGCTGTGCGGTCCGCGCCATGATGAATCACTGGGAGGGCGGCAAGCCGCGCTGGAAGGCGACTTGTGCCAGTGCCTGTGCCGACCTGCGCCGCGCTTGATCCCTGATCAATACATCAGAGGCCAAGTGCTGGGAGATACCAGAGGGCCTCAGCAGAGTTATATGGAGTATTTGGCTCAGTGGCCCGAATCGCCGGCACCTAAAAAAGCAGCCCACGCCAGTGCTGAGCCCGAGCTGGAAGAAGAGGACGAAGAAGAGGAACAGGACACCGGCATCACCCTGCATGTGGGTTTGTTCTTCGATGGCACGGGGAATAACCAGGGCAACAGCGAAGCGGCGAAAGGTTGCCTGGCCATTAGCTTGGGTATAGGTGAACAGGAAGGCGCGGATATACGTCAGCATTGCGCGAGCTTTGGCTTTGACGGTAAAGGAAACTCGCCGGATAACAGCTATAGCAACGATGTCACCAATGTGGCGCGGCTTTATGGGCTATATCCGGATCAGGCATATACGCAGTTGCCACAAGGGGCTGAGGAGGCGTTTCTCAGTGTCTACCTTGAAGGTGTCGGTACAGTCACCGGGCAGGCTGACTCGGTCTTTGGCCAGGCCAGCGGTCAAGGCAGTACTGGGATTGTGGCGCGAGTTGAGCAAGCACCTGCCCTGATTTTGGAGCAGATTCGAAGGCTGCAAAAAATCAATCCCGGCATAAAAATTTGGCGAATCGTCTTCGACCTGTTTGGTTTCAGCCGTGGCGCTGCTGCCGCACGGCATTGTGCCAATGACTTGTTGAAGGGGCCGAAAAGCCTTATCGCCCAATCGATCCCTGCGGGAACGAAGGGCATGTCAGATGGCTTTAGATGGCGCCACCGAACAGATTTCAACCTCAACTTTATCGGCCTGTTTGATACGGTGCCTGGGGTGGTTGCACCTTTAAGCGGCGACTTTAGCCCGCACAACGCCAGTAACCCGGGCCTTGACCTGTACCTTGCGCCCGACATTGCACGCCATGTGGTGCAATTTGTGGCGCGCCACGAATATCGTCATAACTTCTCACTGGTTCGTACCGACAATGACATCGAGCTGCCCGGCGTCCACTCCGATCTTGGTGGCGGTTATTTGCCTCTGGCCACCGAAAAAGTGCTGCTGAGTAAACCCCAGAGCAGTCAGGTGCCTGTCGACATGCCAGAAACCTCCACGGTCGCTTATGACCGAGCCCGGCAGCTCATGGGGGTAATGCTGCCGGACCTGGAGCCCTATCTGCAGCGCTGGAGTATCGACACATGGGCGGTGGTTCTGCCTTACAACAAACGCCGTGACATGTTCGCCGAGAAACGCGTGTATGCCGCCCTTCGTAGTGAGCGACAAGTGCATGGGCAGTTGTCACTGATTTACTTGCGGTCCATGCGCGAGCTAGGAATACGAAACGGGGTTCCTTTCGTATCCATTGATGATCGAAACCCTGCATTGGCGCTTCCTGCTGACCTGCACGACATTGCCATCAAGCTGCAAGCCTATGCCGTCGGCGACAGCTTTCCCGGACTGACCCATGAAGAGGTGGCTTTACTACAGCGCAAATACATCCACTTATCAGGCAATTGGAATGCTGCCAGCGGCAAGAACAACAGCGACATTGAGGTGCTCTTTATTAATCGGCCGGCTACGGGCGGTAAACGGGCGGTGCATCCCAATGAGTAAATTCAAGCTGCTATGGGTGTGCGCTGTGTTAGGGCTGATGGTGGGCTGTGCCAAAGGCAGCAATGGGTTGCCCTATGATGCATGGCGCTTAGGGCTGGGAGCCCCCGATTACATGGAAGTATGGATCGAAACCGCAGATGCGGTTGATGTGCGGGACCGTGAATTCAGGCGAGCCATGAGCGGAATAGCCGCTATCAATACACCTAAATACCTCAATGGTAATCCTCGAGGCTGGCCTAGCTATCCGGGCTGGGGCAAAGGTAAATATGTTTACGGAGCTGCGGTACCGCGCTTGATCTATGTGCGCTGGCAATCACTGGTGGAGCCGCAAACCTACGAGGCTTATATCGTGATTCCCGAAGCCATTCAGCAGGCCATGGTCAAGCCTGAAAAAGCCTTTTGCGAGTTCGATGACAAATGGATCACTGATTATCGCAAAGGCGTGACCGTAGGGTTGGCTCCCGGCGGTATTGCCAAAGTGTGGATTTCAGGCCCTTGCGTCAGCCCAATCGAAGTGTCCAGGGTTCAGGGAGAAGTCGTGAAAGAAGGACCTTATGGCGGGAAGTCCGCAGGCCATCATTTCCCGCTTGGCGAAACGTCAAAAGCCTACATCGAAAAATACGGGGTGCCTTATGGCTCTTGGTAAAGGCCAGCGCGCCTCGCGATCTGTGTTATGGCCAATAGATCGCGAGACGCGCCAACAGAAGGGGGGGGCAGCTGTTATTTACCTGACAGCAGGGCTTCAAGTTTTTCCTGGTCGCGGGCGAATTGACGGATGCCTTCGGCCAGTTTTTCAGTGGCCATGGCGTCTTCGTTCGAGGCCCAGCGAAATTGCGCTTCGTTGAGGGTCAAACGCGGCTCGCCGGTCGCGCCGGGGCTGAGTTTGCGCGCCAGTGCGCCGTCGTCCTGCGCCAGTTTTTCCAGCAGGTCCGGGCTGATGGTCAGGCGGTCGCAGCCTGCCAGTTGCTCGATCTGGTTGGTGTTGCGAAAGCTCGCGCCCATGACCACGGTCTTGTAATCATTGACCTTGTAGTAGTTGTAGATGCGGGTTACCGACTGCACGCCCGGATCATCTGAGCCGGTGTAATCAATACCGGTGGATTTCTTGTACCAGTCGTAGATGCGGCCCACGAACGGCGAAATCAAAAACACCCCGGCATCGGCACAGGCGGCGGCCTGGGCAAACGAGAACAGCAGGGTCAGGTTGGTCTGGATACCGGCTTTTTCCAGCTTCTCGGCAGCACGGATGCCTTCCCAGGTCGACGCCAGCTTGATCAGCACGCGGTCGCGGCTTACGCCGGCCTTGTCATACAGCTCGATTAATTGATTGGCTTTTTGCAGCAGGGCTGGCTCGTCAAACGACAGGCGCGCATCGACTTCGGTGGAGATACGGCCCGGAATGACCTTCAATATACCGCTACCCACCGACACCGCGAAGAGATCGCAGGCCAGGCCAACATCACCTTTGGCGTGGGTAATAGCGTTTTTCAGCAGGTCGGCATAACCCGGCAGGGCTGCGGCCTTGAGCAGCAGGGAAGGGTTGGTGGTGGCATCAACGGGTTTGAGGCGGGTAATCGCGTCGAGGTCGCCGGTGTCTGCGACCACGGTGGTGAACTGCTTGAGTTGTTCCAGCTTGGAAGTCATGAGCGTCTCTGTCTCAAAGGTATTAATGGCTGTACAGATGGAGTACGTCGTCGAGCAAAAGTTCTTTAAACGGTAAGTGGCAGAATGCCGCCGAACAAGGTCGTTGTGCAACCGATCAGGAGATTTAATCGCGAGAAAAGCAATCTGTGGAGGATTGGCTATACCTACAACTCCATGTTCAAACGGTTGCGTCTCATACAGGAGTTTCACCATGAAACCTGGGTTGATGATCGGTACGTTATGCCTGGCTACGCTGGTACTGGCCGGATGCGCTAGCAAGGTTTAGCAACCGGATGAATACTCCGGCTTTTTAAAAGATTACAGCCGACTTAAAGAAGCCCGGTCGCCTTCGGGGGCTGAGGTCATGCGCTGGGTTGATCCCACGATCAAGGTCGACCAATACACCAGCGTGTACATAGAGCCGAGCCAGCTCTATCCGGCGCCAAAACCTACCGAGAAAATTCCGCAAAGCACGTTGAACGCGATTACGGCCTACTACGATCAGGCGCTCAAACGTGAGATCAGTAAAGTGCTGCAGTTGGCCAGTGCACCAGGCCCGGGGGTGATCGTGGTACGCCCGGCGATTACAGCCGTCAGCAGCCAAACGGAAAGCCTGGCACCTTATGAGTACATCCCTGTCGCTCTGGTGGCGGCAGCGGTGACGACGGCTTCGGGGATCCGTGATCAGGAAACCCAGTTGTCTACCGAGGCCGTTTTTATCGACGGGAAAGATCAGCATGTTGTTGCTCAAGTGGTGCGCAAAGGCACGGGCAAACCGCTGAGCAATGCCAGCCAGGTGATGAAGGCAGATGACGTGAAAGCAGTGATCGATGGCTGGGCGTCGGACATGCGCCAGTCATTTCAGAAGGTCAAGGATTAGAAGAGCCCTGGCACGCGGCGACATCCCTTTGGCAGTGCCGGGCCCCTCTTTTTGTCACACCCGGCATGACAATTTGTGCTCCGGGCATAGGTCGCGTGCGCGTTTCGTGTTTAACTTCCGGCTCTTCAAAAACAGTTAAAAAGGACATCGTTCATGGCTCAAGTGACGCTTAAAGGCAACCCTGTTCAAGTCGACGGCGTGCTGCCTGCAGTAGGTTCCAAAGCGCCAGCGTTTTCGCTGGTTGCCGGTAATTTGTCCGATGTAACGCTGGCCGATTTTGCCGGTAAGCGCAAAGTGCTGAACATCTTCCCAAGCGTTGACACCCCGACCTGCGCAACGTCGGTACGTACGTTCAACAAACAAGCCAACGACGTTGCCAACACCGTGGTGCTGTGCATTTCGGCTGACCTGCCATTCGCTCAAGCGCGCTTCTGCGGTGCCGAAGGTCTGGAAAACGTACAAAACCTGTCGACTCTGCGCGGTGCCGAGTTCATCAAGAACTACGGTGTGGCAATCGCTGATGGCCCGCTCAAAGGCCTGACTGCTCGCGCAGTGGTAGTACTGGACGAAAACGACACTGTGCTGCACAGCGAACTGGTTAAAGAAATCGCTGAAGAGCCTAACTACGAAGCAGCTCTGGCTGTTTTGAAGTAAGTCGTACAGCAACACCGAAAACGGCCTGGCATTGAATGCCAGGCCGTTTTTTATTGCCCGTAAAGATCAAATAATCAAACCGGCCTACGTAATGTCACACAGGTTCTAGACACTCTGCGCGGCACAATTGAGGCAAGGGCTGCCTTAAGTCAGGATTATTTAAGGTTGAGTGTTGGTGTTGGAAACTAAACAGATCAAAGTCCGGGCAGGCCCTTGTCGTGAATGTAAAACAGGTCTTTGACGCGCTATAACGTAAATAGCCGGTAAAGAGCCTTTTCATAACTGTCTGCACTGCTTATCTTTCAGGCTCCTGAAATTAAGCGCTCGCGCCCAACTGGTTGATCACTCAATGCAATCCTCTGTTTCTCGCACTTCTCGTCGCTGGCTGGTTGGCCTGCTGATTTTGCTGATCGTTGCTGGCGTGAGCTGGTGGCTTTGGCCCGCATCGGCGAAAAAAGGCCAGAACGCGCAACCCGCCGGGCACACCAGCCGCACAGGGGCGATGCGCCCGGGCTTTGGTGGCTCAACGTTACCGGTGCCGGTTCTGGTCGCAGAAGTCACACGGGGGGATTTCCCGATCTACTACAAAGCGTTGGGTACAGTCACTGCGCTGAACACGATCAATGTGCGCAGCCGTGTGGCAGGCGAGTTGGTCAAGGTCTACTTTAAAGAAGGGCAGATGGTTAAAGCCGGTGAATTGCTCGCCGAAATCGACCCGCGTAGCTATCAGAATGCGCTGCTGCAAGCCGAAGGCACGCTGTTGCAGAACCAGGCCCAGCTTAAAAACGCCCAGGTGGATGTGCAGCGCTATCGCGGTCTCTACGCCGAGGACAGCATCGCCAAGCAAACGCTGGACACGGCCGAAGCCCTGGTCAGCCAATATCAGGGCACGGTCAAGACCAATCAGGCGGCCGTCAATGATGCCAAGCTCAACCTCGAATTCACCAAGATTCGTGCGCCTATCAGCGGCCGCGTGGGCTTGCGCCAGCTGGACGTTGGTAACTTGGTCGCGGCCAATGACACCACCGCGCTGGTGGTGATTACCCAGACCGAGCCGATTGTGGTCAGCTTCACCTTGCCGGAAAACAACCTGGCCCTGGTGTTGGAACGCTATCGCAGCGGTGCAAAGCTGCCGGTACAAGCCTGGGATCGCGGTGACCAGAAAGAGTTGGCTAGTGGCGTGTTGAGCAGTATCGATAACCAGATTGATGTCACCACCGGCACCTTGAAGTTCAAGGCGCTGTTCGAGAACCGCGATCAGGCGCTGTTCCCCAACCAGTTCGTCAACGTGCGCCTGCTGGCTGACACCCTTAAAGGTGTGATTCTGGCCCCGACAGCAGCGCTTCAATACGGCACCAATGGCTCGTTTGTCTATGCAATGGACGGCGATAAAAAGGTCAAGATCCGCACCCTCAAACTGGGTGCGACCGATGGCGACCTGACCGTTGTCAAAGAGGGCCTGGAGCCGGGTGATCGTGTGGTGCTCGAAGGTACCGATCGCTTGCGCGAAGGCAGCCTGGTCGAAGTGGTCAGCAACAGCAGCGAAGTACCGACATCGGCCGCAGGGCAACTGCAAGGTGGGCCGGATGCGGACGCCGACCCAAGTGCTGCCAAAGCCCAGAGTGTGGGCAAGGGCAAGGCTGGCGAATGAATCTGTCGCGGCTGTTTATCCTGCGCCCGGTTGCAACCACGCTGTGCATGATTGCCATCGTCTTGTCCGGGATCATCGCGTATCGCCTGCTGCCGGTGTCGGCCTTGCCTCAGGTCGACTACCCGACCATCCGCGTGATGACGCTTTACCCGGGCGCCAGCCCGGATGTCATGACCAGTGCGGTGACGGCGCCCCTTGAGCGCCAGTTCGGGCAAATGCCCGGCCTCACGCAGATGGCCTCGACCAGTTCCGGTGGCGCCTCGGTGTTGACCCTGCGCTTTAACCTGGACATGAACATGGATGTCGCCGAGCAGCAGGTGCAGGCCGCGATCAACGCCGCGACCAACCTGTTGCCCAAGGACTTGCCGGCACCGCCGGTGTACAACAAGGTCAACCCGGCCGACACCCCGGTGCTTACCTTGGCGATTACCTCTAAAACCATGCTGTTGCCCAAGCTCAACAACTTGGTCGATACCCGCATGGCGCAAAAAATTGCCCAGATCAATGGTGTGGGCATGGTCAGTATTGCCGGCGGTCAGCGCCAGGCCGTGCGGATCAAGGTCAACCCCGAGGCGCTGGCCGCCAATGGTTTGAACCTGGCGGATGTGCGCACCCTGATCGGCGCCTCCAACGTCAACCAGCCCAAGGGTAACTTTGACGGCCCGACGCGGGTGTCGATGCTGGACGCCAACGACCAGTTGAAAACCCCGCAGGAATACGCCGAACTGATTTTGGCCTACAACAATGGCGCGCCGTTGCGACTCAAAGACGTGGCAGAAATCGTCGACGGGGCCGAGAACGAACGCTTGGCCGCCTGGGCCAATGAAAATCAGGCGGTATTGCTCAATATCCAGCGTCAACCCGGTGCCAACGTGATTGAAGTGGTGGACCGGATCAAGGCGCTGTTGCCGAGCATCACCAACAACCTGCCTGCCGGTATCGATGTCACCGTGCTGACCGATCGTACGCAAACCATCCGCGCCTCGGTACGCGATGTGCAGCATGAATTGTTGATCGCCATCGCGCTGGTGGTGATGGTGACCTTCCTGTTTCTGCGCCGCGCCAGCGCCACGATCATTCCGTCGATTGCGGTGCCGTTGTCGCTGATCGGGACCTTTGGCGTGATGTACCTGGCCGGTTTTTCGGTCAATAACCTGACACTGATGGCCCTGACCATTGCCACCGGGTTTGTGGTCGATGACGCCATCGTCATGCTGGAAAATATTTCACGCTATATCGAGGAGGGCGAAACCCCGATGCAGGCCGCCCTCAAGGGCGCGAAGCAAATAGGCTTTACCCTGATCTCGCTGACCCTGTCGCTGATTGCCGTGCTGATCCCGCTGTTGTTCATGGCGGATGTGGTCGGGCGGCTGTTCCGTGAATTTGCGATCACCCTGGCGGTGGCGATTCTGATCTCGCTGGTGGTGTCGCTCACCCTGACACCGATGATGTGCGCACGCTTGCTCAAGGCTGAGCCCAAGCCAGAAGAGCAGGGCCGTTTCTACCGGGCCAGCGGTGCCTTTATTGACTGGATGATCGCCGAGTACGGGCGCATGTTGCAGTGGGTGCTCAAGCATCAGCCACTGACATTGCTGGTAGCCATCGGCACCCTCGCGCTCACGGTGTTTCTGTACATGGTGGTGCCCAAGGGGTTCTTCCCGGTTCAGGACACGGGCGTGATTCAAGGGATTTCCGAGGCGCCGCAGTCGATTTCGTTCAGCGCCATGAGCCAGCGTCAGCAAGAGCTGGGCAAGATCATCCTGCAAGACCCGGATGTTGAGAGCCTGTCGTCTTACATCGGTGTGGACGGCGATAACGCCACCCTCAACAGCGGGCGCATGCTGATCAATCTCAAGCCCCACAGCGAGCGCAGCGACAGTGCTTCGGCAGTGATTGCGCGTCTGCAACCGCAGGTGGACAAGCTGATCGGGATTCGCCTGTATATGCAGCCGGTGCAGGACTTGACCATCGAAGACCGCGTCAGCCGCACTCAGTACCAATTCAGCTTGTCATCGCCGGATGCTGAGTTGCTCAGTACCTGGAGCCAAAAACTGGTGACGGCCTTGAGCAATCAGCCTGAACTGACCGATGTCGCCAGCGACCTGCAAGACAAAGGCTTGCAGGTGTTTTTGGTCATCGACCGCGATGCCGCGTCGCGCCTCGGGGTGTCGGTAGCGAACATCACGGACGCACTGTACGACGCCTTCGGCCAGCGGCAGATTTCGACCATCTACACCCAGGCCAGCCAGTACCGCGTGGTATTGCAGGCCAAAGATGGCGAGAAAATCGGCCCGCAGTCGCTGGAGCAGATCCATGTCAAAACCACGGATGGTGGTCAGGTCCGGCTGTCCAGCCTGGCCAGGGTTGAAGAGCGTCAGTCGCAACTGTCCATTTCCCACATCGGGCAGTTCCCGTCGGTGATGGTCTCGTTCAACCTGGCGCCCGGCGTGGCGCTGGGGCAGGCGGTCGAACTGATTGATCAGGTGCAAAAAGACATCGGCATGCCGGTTGGCGTGCAAACCGAGTTTCAGGGCGCTGCGCAAGCGTTCCAGGCGTCGTTGTCGAGCACCTTGCTGCTGATCCTGGCGGCGGTGGTGACCATGTACATCGTGCTGGGCGTGCTCTATGAGAGCTACATCCACCCGATCACCATCCTCTCGACCTTGCCTTCGGCGGCCGTCGGCGCCTTGTTGGCGCTGATTCTCAGCGGCAATGAACTGGGCATGATCGCGATCATCGGCATCATCTTGCTGATCGGCATCGTGAAAAAGAACGCGATCATGATGATCGACTTCGCCCTCGACGCTGAGCGCAACCAGGGCATGGCCCCCCATGACGCGATTTACCAGGCGGCGTTGCTGCGCTTCAGGCCGATCTTGATGACCACTTTGGCCGCCTTGTTTGGTGCCGTGCCGCTGATGCTGGCGACCGGTTCCGGTGCGGAGTTGCGTCAACCGCTGGGTCTGGTGATGGTCGGCGGTCTGCTGGTGAGCCAGGTGTTGACCTTGTTTACCACCCCCGTTATTTACCTGGCGTTTGATCGGATGGGACGGCGCTTTGGTAAGTCCGGTTTGAAAGAGGTGGAGGTATGAGGGGGTTAGCGGCAAGCGGTAAGCGGCAAGCTGCAAGAGAAAAGCAGACTCAACCTGCGTGCGGGCTCTTAGCTTCTAACTTGCAGCTTGAAACTTGCAACTTGAGGCTGACCCTATGAACCTGTCCGGCCCGTTCATCAAGCGCCCGGTAGCGACCATGCTGTTGAGTCTGGCAATCATGTTGCTGGGCGGTGTGAGCTTTGGTTTGCTGCCGGTGTCGCCGCTGCCGCAAATGGATTTTCCGGTGATCGTGGTGTCTGCCAGTTTGCCGGGGGCCAGCCCCGAGGTGATGGCGTCTACCGTGGCCACGCCGCTGGAGCGATCCTTTGGCGCGATTGCCGGGGTCAATACCATGAGCAGCCGCTCGAGCCAGGGCTCGACGCGGGTGATTTTGCAGTTCGATCAGGACCGCGACATCAATGGCGCGGCCCGTGAGGTGCAGGCGGCGATCAACGCCTCGCGTAACCTGTTGCCCAGCGGTATGCGCAGCATGCCGACCTACAAAAAAGTTAACCCGTCGCAAGCACCGATCATGGTGCTGTCGCTAACGTCCGATGTGTTGGCCAAGGGCGAACTTTACGATCTGGCCTCGACCATTCTGTCGCAAAGCCTGTCGCAAGTGCCGGGGGTGGGCGAGGTGCAAATCGGCGGCAGTTCCTTGCCTGCCGTGCGTATCGAGCTGGAGCCGCAACTGCTGAACCAGTACGGCGTGGCGCTGGATGACGTGCGCAATACCATTGCCAACGCCAACGTTCGCCGGCCCAAAGGCGCCGTGTCGAATGATGAGCATAATTGGCAAATACAGGCCAATGACCAACTGGAAAAAGCCAAGGATTACGAGCCGCTGATCATCCGTTACCAGGACGGTGCGGCTTTGCGTCTGAGCCATGTGGCCAAGGTTCAGGACGGCGTTGAAGACCGCTACAACAGTGGTTTCTTCAACAATGATGCTGCGGTGTTGCTGGTGATCAACCGTCAGGCCGGGGCCAACATCATTGAAACCGTCAACGCGATCAAGGCCCAGCTCCCTGCCTTGCAGGCGGTTCTGCCGGCCAGCGTCAAACTGAACCTGGCCATGGACCGCTCCCCGGTCATTAAGGCCACGCTGCATGAAGCCGAGATGACCTTGCTGATAGCCGTGGCGCTGGTGATTCTGGTGGTGTTCCTGTTTCTGGGTAATTTCCGTGCTTCGCTGATCCCGACCCTGGCGGTGCCGGTGTCGCTGGTGGGCACCTTCGCCATCATGTACCTGTTCGGCTTTTCGCTGAACAACCTGTCGCTGATGGCCCTGATCCTGGCCACCGGGCTGGTGGTGGACGACGCCATCGTCGTGCTTGAGAACATCTCACGGCATATTGATGCCGGGATCTCGCCCATGAAGGCTGCATACCTGGGGGCCAAGGAAGTCGGCTTTACCTTGCTCTCAATGAACGTTTCGCTGGTGGCGGTGTTTTTGTCGATCCTGTTTATGGGCGGGATCATTGAAAGCTTGTTCAGGGAGTTTTCGATCACCCTGGCGGCGGCGATTGTGGTGTCGCTGGTGGTGTCGTTGACCTTGACTCCGATGCTCTGCGCGCGCTGGCTCAAACCCCATGTACCGGGCACTGAAAACGCCATGCAGCGCTGGAGCATCCGGCTTAACGACCGCATGGTGCTGGGCTATGCCCGCAGCCTGGATTGGGTATTGCGGCACAAGCGCCTGACCCTGCTCAGCCTGTTGCTGACCATCGGCGTAAACGTGGCGCTGTACGTGGTGGTGCCCAAAACCTTTATGCCACAGCAAGACACCGGGCAACTGATTGGCTTTGTGCGCGGCGATGACGGCCTGTCGTTCAGCGTGATGCAGCCCAAGATGGATATCTTCCGCCAGGCAGTGTTGGCAGATCCGGCAGTAGACAGCGTGGCGGGCTTTATTGGCGGCAACAGTGGCACCAATAACGCGGTGATGATCGTGCGTCTCAAGCCGATCACTGAGCGCAAAATTTCGGCACAAAAAGTTATCGAGCGTTTACGCGACAACATGCCCAAAGTGCCGGGCGGACGCCTGATGTTGATGGCTGACCAGGACCTGCAATTTGGCGGTGGCCGCGAGCAAACCAGCTCACAGTATTCCTACATCCTGCAAAGCGGCGACTTGGGTGAGTTACGCACCTGGTACCCCAAAGTGGTGGCTGCACTCAAGTCCCTGCCCGAACTCACTGCCATTGATGCCCGTGAAGGGCGGGGTGCGCAGCAAGTCACATTGGTGGTAGATCGCGATCAGGCCAAACGCCTCGGGGTCGATATGGACATGGTCACTGCGGTGCTGAACAACGCCTACAGCCAGCGGCAGATTTCGACCATCTACGACAGCTTGAACCAGTATCAAGTGGTGATGGAGGTCAACCCCAAATACGCCCAGGATCCGCAAACCCTGGACCAGGTGCAGGTCATTACGGCCGATGGTGCACGGATTCCGTTGTCGGCCATTGCTCACTACGAGAACAGTTTGCAAGACGACCGGGTTGAACATGAAGGCCAGTTTGCCTCTGAAACCATCTCCTTTGACATGGCCCCCGGCGTTTCACTGGAGCAGGGCACCGCAGCAATTGAACGCGAGATCGCCAAATTGGGCTTGCCCGAAGAAGTGATCGTGAAAATGGCCGGTACCGGCGATGCCTTTGCCGCCACGCAAAAGAGCCAGCCTTTCATGATTTTGGGCGCGCTGGTGGCGGTGTACCTGGTGCTGGGCATTCTTTACGAGAGCTACATTCACCCGCTGACCATTCTCTCGACCTTGCCGTCGGCGGGAGTCGGGGCACTGTTGAGCATTTACCTCACGGGCGGGGAGTTCAGCCTGATTTCGTTGCTCGGGATCTTCCTGCTGATCGGCGTGGTGAAGAAAAACGCCATCTTGATGATCGACCTGGCACTGCAGCTGGAACGGCATTCGGGGATGGGCCCGCAAGAGTCCATCCGCAGCGCCTGCCTGCAACGGTTGCGGCCGATCCTGATGACCACCTTGGCGGCCATCCTTGGCGCCTTGCCGTTAATGCTCAGCCATGCCGAAGGCGCCGAGATGCGCCAGCCATTGGGCCTGACCATCATCGGCGGGCTGGTCTTCAGCCAGATCCTGACCCTTTACACCACCCCGGTGGTTTACCTCTATCTCGACCGTGCGCGCCATCGTTTCAACCAATGGCGTGGTGTGCGTACTGATGCTGCTCTGGAAACTCCGCTATGACCTCTCGTTTGCTTAACCTTGCTCCGGCATTGTCGCCACAACGTTGGGCGCTCGCCCGTGGCTCGCGTCTGTTGGGCCTGGTGCTGACCGGCGTGCTGCTCAGCGCCTGTGCGGTGGGGCCGGATTACCAGCGCCCTGAACTGGCCGTGCCGCAGCAGTTCAACGCGGTTGATGGCTGGACCCAGGCCAACCCGAGCGATGCCCTGGAGCGGGGCGCCTGGTGGGAGTTGTACGCTGACCCGCAGCTCAATGCGCTGGTGGCCAAGCTCAACAGCAACAACCAGAGTGTTGCCCAGGCCGAGGCGCAATTTCGCCAGGCCCAGGCGCTGGTGCGCAATGCCCGCGGCGCCTTCTTGCCGAGTGCTGATTTAAGTGTGGGTAAAACCCGCTCCAGCCAGGGTACTGGCAGTTCCAACTCCAGCCTGACCAGTTCCAGCAGCGGTATTCGCGACACCTTGAACGCACAGGTCGGCGTCAGTTGGGAGGCCGATGTCTGGGGCAAGTTACGTCGCGGCCTTGAGGCCAATGAAGCCAGCGCTGAAGCCAGCTATGCCGATCTGGCGGCCATGCGCTTGAGCCAACAGTCGGAGCTGGTGCAGAACTATCTGCAACTGCGGGTTATTGATCAGCAGAAGCGATTGTTAGAAGCGACCGTCGAGGCGTATGAGCGGTCGCTGAAAATGAGCGAAAACCAGTACCGCGCCGGGATCTCCGGCAAAGATGCGGTGGCGCAAGCGCAGACCCAATTGCGCAATACCCAGGCCAGCCTGATCGACCTGATCTGGCAACGTGCCCAGTTTGAAAACGCCATTGCGGTGCTCACCGGTCAACCGCCGACGGGCTTCAAGCTGGCAGAAATCAACGACATCCCCAAGCTGCCAGCGATCCCGGTCAGCGTGCCTTCGCAACTGCTGGAGCGGCGCCCGGACATTGCCTCGGCAGAGCGCTCGATCATTGCCGCCAACGCCAACATAGGCGTGGCCAAAGCGGCGTATTACCCGGACTTCAGCCTGAGCCTGTCAGGCGGCTACAGCAGCAGCCAGTATCAGGACTGGATCAGCGTGCCAAACCGGTTCTGGTCGGTGGGGCCAAAAATTTCATTACCGTTGTTTGATGGCGGCCAGCGTTCGGCCGAAGTAGACCGTAACGAAGCCGTGTATGACCAGACCGTGGCCAAATACCGCCAGACCGTACTCGATGGTTTCCGTGAAGTGGAAAACTACAGGATCCAGTTGAAAGTGCTCGGCGATGAAACCGTGGTGCAAGAGCAGGCGCTGGAATCGGCCCGTGAATCACTGCGCCTGACCACCAACCAGTACAAGGCGGGTTTGATTGCGTATCTGGATGTCGTCAACGTTCAAACCACGGCCTTGAGCACCGAGCGTAGCGTCTTGAACCTGCTGCAAAGCCGCTTGATCGCCAGCGTGCAATTGATCGCCGCACTGGGCGGTGGCTGGGACGGAAAAATGGAAGTGAGCGAGCGCTAGGGCCTGCTCAGGCTACGTCCGGCGTAGTCGCTGACGAGGCACGAAGGCTGCGAAAAATTAAAGGATCGCGAGACTTAGTGCGTTCCGTAGCCTCAATCAGCATGAAACGTGAACCGGTCCTTGCCACTATTTTTGGACGCGTACAGCGCTTTGTCCGCCTTGGCCAGGGCCTGGTTGAGGGTGTCGTGGTCGTCAACCCTGGTCAGGCCGATGCTGATGGTCACCGGGTATTGATGCGGGTCTTCGCGCACCTGACGGCACAATGCATCCATCAGCACTTCAACGTCATCCCGGCGCACGCCTGAAACGTACACGGCAAACTCTTCCCCGCCCAGGCGCGCATATTCATAGCCCTGCACCACGGCTTTGATATTCGCTGCCGTGCGTTTGAGCACTTCGTCGCCAATGTCATGGCCGTACAGGTCGTTCACTTTCTTGAAGTTGTCGATGTCGATCATCGCCAGGTAGTGATCGTGCTCACGGGGCCTGATGCCCAATTCGCTGCCAGCCCGCGCCATAAAGGAGCGGCGGTTGGGGATTTCGGTGAGGGTGTCGATGTAGGCCTGCTCAATCAGCAGTTTGGACAGGGTGTAGTTGAGCAGTTTCACACGGCGTAATTTGAAAAAACTGTAAGTCGTCAGGCAGGCCAGAAAAGAGTAATAGCAGAGGAGCATGCTGCCCCGCAGGTCCATTAACGATATTTCAGTCAGCACAAACGGGTTAAGCACTACGACGGTTATGGCCAGGGTGCTGATGAATGCCCCACGGCTCAAGGGCAGGATCGAGGCGCAATACAGCATGCTGGAGGTCGCCAGGGTCAGCCACACGGCTTGTTCGGTCTCTGGCAGGCCCTCAACCAGCAAGCGTATGCCGATGCTGATCACCAGCACAAAGACCACGTTCAGCAGGTTGAATTGTTGAGCCGTGCGCAGAAAGCCGATAAGAAGGGTGAGGCCGACCATGGTGGCGATGAACAGCATGGAAAGCCCGGTAAACCCCTGACCGCCCTTGGTGCTGACAATCAGGTCAAACATCAGCCAGATAATGGTGCTGGCGATATAGGTCAGGCTGCAAAACGTGCGCAGTTTCTCAAAGTCATGCTGGGCAAATTCAGCTTGCAGGGCGGGTGGTGCAGCCTGCCGGGATACTTCGTTCTCGATGGTTCTGAGCATTGCGAGCCTTGATCACGTGGAGTGTGGGGTCCGAGTGATCAACTATGTGTGAACACAACCCGCCCGGACGACGCTTCAGTAACCCTAGCAGGAGTCTGCAGGTTTTCGACAGGCGCCGTATCAGGCATGAGGCTCGCTTATGCGCTAGGCGCTTTCGGCAAACACCTCGCGCACACTGCGTCGGCGCGCATTGTGCTCGCTGGCGCGTACCAGGGCTTCGAGGTCTTCGGGTGTCACGTCAATAAACGCGTCCATTTGCTCCATGGCTTTTTGCAAGTCTTCAGCAGTAATGCCGGCCTCTCCGGGGATATGCGGAGCCACAATGGCCGGTGCCGGTTCAGCATTTTTTTTCGGGTAACGCACGCGTGTCAGGTTGTTGTAGACCAACGCAGCCAGCAGCATGCACACAGCGCTGAGCATCACGGGGGCGAGCATCCCCCAGCCCAGGCGGGCGCTGTCCGGGTCTGCGAGAACGACCAGCAAGGCCAGTGCGCCTGCCGGTGGGTGCAGGCAGCGCAGCAGGCACATGATGAGCATCGCCAGGCCTACCGCCAGGCAGGCGCTGTCCAGATTGCGGCCGAAAAAATGCACCACGCTCAATGACACCACCGTTGCACACAGGTAGCCGCCGACAATCGACCAGGGTTGCGCCAAGGCCCCGGAGGACACGGCAAACAGCAAAATGGCCGAGGCCCCCAAAGGGCCAATCAGGTGCATGGCCACGGGCAGGCCAAAGAACAGGCTACAGACCCAGACACACAGCAGTGTGCCCAGCGAGACGCCTATCGCAGCGCGGCTCCACTCGGTGGGGCGGGTATTCGTGGCCGCAGGCAACAGGCGGCTGATCCAGCTGTTTTGCATGGTGGGGAAATCCGGAATCTGGCAACGAAGGGATAAAAAAAGGGCCGTGCGGGTTTCCCGGCAAGCCCTTAAAAGTGTTCCTTTATTGGGGGAGGAACGTGCGCAGTGTGCTTGCGTCGTTTGCAATCCGCAAATTCATAATAATGATGCTTAACTGCATTTTTATTGAGTTAAGGCGCGCCTGTGCAGGCTACGGCAGTGTCGGTGCGCAGGCGGGTGAGTCCGAGGTTGATGATTTGCCCAGCACGCGGTCATACACGTCATTGCTCAGCAACTGCCTCTCAATCAGGCCACGTAATCCGCAACTGTTGGCCAGCGGTACTTTTAGCAATAGCAGGGCATCGCGCAGTGTGCTCAATCGCTCCAGTTCGGGCAGGCTCACCGCGTGCTCTGGCAGAGGGATAATTGGCACACTTGGCGCCCGTGCGGGTTGATCGTCGGCAAACAAGGAATAACTCATCACGTCGTACCCCTGAACAAAGGCTATTTATTATCTGGCAGTCGGTTCGGTTAAAGCGTTATGCGCTGGCGATACAAGCAGTGACATATCGATCATTTACTTGGCGTGGGATATGGGATTTGGTCGAGTGATTGTAAAGCGCGATTCCCGCGCAGTATTGTCAGGCAGTGCGTAACTACCAATAAGATTTACGGAGAAGTTTGTGGGATTTTTCAACCCATGAAGCGGGAGACCTAGCGCGTTAAAGTCGCACGTAGAGGTGACTGCAAACGTTCGCGTGTTGAGCCTGGGTCTTACTGATTTTTACTCTGATGTAATAATCCGAAGTATTTTCGGCTGAGGGTAAAAGGTCAGGGCTCGGCTGCCTGAGCGAGGCCTTTTTTCAAAGGGTGATGATTTTCAGCAGCACGATTGAATTTCTTGCTATAAACGCACTCCATTAGCCCCTCTGAACGGTTTTTTCGTCTCTTTCCACGTTTAGCTGGACAAATAGCTGTCATTTCAGTTGCTGACTCGATAAGTCGGCCTTAGACTGCCGCCCCTCGTAAATTGAGTGCCGGGTGGCGCTTGAGATAGATGGCACCTAACGGGTTTGGATAAAGAACGATCCGATCGCTCCCCATTTCGCCTTAATGCACGTATTTTTTATAGAGAAATCAATGACAAAGGAACAGTTGCTGGCCATGCCGGCGGATGACTACATGAATGCCGAGCAGCACTCTTTTTTCACTGAGTTGTTGCAAGGCATGAAGGTTGAAACCCACGAACGTATCGAGCAAAACCGCATTGCGATCGAGAGCCTGGACACCCCGGCCGATCCTGCGGATGCCGCCTCGGTTGAAGAAGAACGTACGTGGCTGGTGAACGCAATCGATCGTGACCAGCGCATGCTGCCTCAGCTGGAACAAGCGCTGGAGCGCATCAAAGAAGACAGCTTTGGCTGGTGCGACGACAGCGGCGAGGCCATTGGCCTGAAGCGCCTGCTGATCAGCCCGACCACCAAGTACTGCATCGAAGCTCAAGAGCGTCACGAGCAAATCGACAAGCACCAGCGTCAAGCCTGAGTGCCTGACCTTGCCGGGGCCGCACGGCCCCGGTAGCTTTTGGGTTCTGCGAGCATTCGCTTTGCTGCCCGTCCCGCCTTGTAAAACCTTGTACAACAATCTCCGCGCGTTGAGTGGGTCCCTCCGGTGAAGCACCTTATAGTTGCGCGGCATTTTTACGCGTGGCCGATTTGATCGAGGGTGAATTCATGGGTGATTCAAGCAACACAAAACGCGTGTTGCGGGTGGGTGTGTTTTTTGATGGCACCGCCAATAACCAATTCAACAGTGCATCGGGTCAGGCCCGAATGGCGCAAGGCCTGAGGGTCGAGAGCGACAGCAGCTACGCCAACGCAACGACAAATATTGCCGCGTTGTACCAGCATTACCCGGCGCAACAAACCTTCGATGCCGACGGCAACGCCGTGACGTCTCTCTATATTGGCGGTATAGGGACTACCACAGGCTCGGCGGATACGCGTTTTCCGGCCCAGACCTATGGCCGTGGCAGCAGCGGCGTAGTGGGCAAGGCAGAGCAGGCTTACGCGAAACTGCTCGAGTGCATGACGCATTTTATCCAGACCGCGCCAGCGGCTTCTTTGAGCCGGTTACAGCTGGATATTTTTGGATTTAGTCGTGGTGCGGCCGCCGCCCGGCACTTTGCCAACCTCGTCATCAGCGGATCCTTTAAGTCGCAGTTCAGCCTGGCCGCAGATTTTGAGTGCGAGATCGCCTTTATCGGCTTGTTCGATACTGTCGCCGCCATGGGTGGGCTGGCAGACGGCGGCGATATCAGTGACGACATCAACCCCGGTCTTAACCTGTACCTGAGCCCTGGCTGCGCGAAGTATGTTGTGCAATTGGCTGCGCGTGATGAGCAGCGGCGCAATTTTGCGCTGAACAGCATCGCTGGGCAGTGGCCCATGGAAATCGCCGTCCCCGGCGCGCATGCCGATGTGGGGGGCGGGTATCCGGCGTTGATGTCCGAGCAGGTGTTTTTGACGCGCTGGCAAACCAATCTGGTCAGCCCGTCCACACCCATCAACCTGACCCACGCTTGGCAGCGCGCGAGTGCAGAGCTGCCACAGTGGCAGGCCCGGGACTTGCTGGACCCCACTGACCCGGATCGCCTGTTGCAAGTGCGCAGTGATTCACGCCGCCAGGGCAGCCGCGAAGACCCCATGCAACAAGTACTGGCCGCAGTGTTTATGCAACGCCGGGTATTCGGTGATTTGGCGCGGGTGTACCTACGCATCATGCACAGCCTGGCGTGCGAGCAGGGCGTGCCGCTCAAGCCATTGACCGAGGCGGCTTGCGCACTGCCTGACGAACTGCTGCCCATTGAAGCAAGTCTTCAGGCGCAAGTGCGTCTTGGGGCTGTCGATTTGAGCGATGAGCAGGAGCGGGTTTTACGTCAGCGCTACGTCCACCAGTCGGCCAATTGGAATGCCTCGGTGGGTTCGGGTGAAGGGATTATCGATCAGGCTTTTTTCAATCGACCGCAGGAAGGCGGGCGCTTGATCTATGAGCAAAAGGCCCCTGTTTTCGGGTAAGCGTACAGCGGGATTGTTACAGGTCATGCAATGCATCTATTCGGTACATAGCTTTTTCCGCTGTCACGGAAGCACTAACATAGCCGGCATCGTTAGGAGACTAACTAATTAGCGGAGTGACCCTCATGACCAACCAGGTCGATGTAGCCGTGATGATTGGTAGCGGTGTTCCCAAAAGCTTGCGCGCTTTGGGCCAGAAGGCTTGCTGGGTAGTGCTGGTGAATGGTGAACAGCGGGGGACGGCGTTCTCAAGCCGGGTCGAAGCAGAAGAATGTCGCACGGCGTGGTTGGCGCAACTGGGCGCCAACCTTGGCACACGGCTAGAGCACGCTCAGCGTGCTTGATGCAGGCGTTCGTTGAGTTCGTCGATAACAATGGCCCAGTGATCGTCAGCGGCGATTTTTTCTTTTAGAAACTGCGATTGAGCCGCGGTCCAGAAAGGCGCATCGGCCAGTTTGACGTCTTCAGCCAGTGTCGGGGTCTTGAGAAAAAACGCGTCGATCGACGCTTGATCAGCGTCCAGACCCAGTTGTTCAAACAACGCTTGCAGGGTGACAGGGGTATCGTCCATGTTCATTTCCTTGAGTGGGTGCTCAGCTTTGAGGCCTGCGAGAGCAAAGAGTTCGAGGCCAAGCCTAGAATAGAAACATGAAACGTGTTGTTTAAAGTGCGTTTAAACGTTGAGAGCGCCCGCGTCGACGGCTTCTTTTAGTTGCCGGGCCGATTCCATGCCGGCTATTTTTGCCAGCTCGGCGGTCTTGAACCAACGGTCCTTTTCAACCTGGTAGTAACTGACTTTGGTCAAAGGTGGTTTTGGGCGCATCACGATCACTGCCTGAAACTCTCCGTCGACATCTTTGACGTCACCACGGATGAAATACTCGCCAATATCAAATTCCGTCACGTGTCATGATTCCTTGCAAGTAATGGAGTACAGATAACCTGGCGGCATGGGCCAGGCCAATTTTTCGCGCCAGTATGGCAGCAGTTGGCGGGTTGTGGCGCAGTTAACGCATCGGTGCGACGAAAGCCCTGTTGAATATGGGGCCAATCAGGCAGAAAATAAGCCGTTGGCAAAATCGGGAACAGGATGTGTATACCCATTCCTGTGCCTGAGTCGGTAGAATAGCCGCCCAACTGAGTACAAACCGCTGTGCGCGAGCACATGCCCTGGTTAATTTCCTTCAAGTTCTGGCGCCTTTTTGTCAGGGCAACCCAGGCGGGAATCCATTACTTTTACGTCACAGGCCATCCCTGACCCCAGCCGTCAGTTGAATTTCCCGTACTCGGTTTTTAAGTGGGCGGGTGAGGCCTTTTTTGCTGCCTGCCTTTTAGCAGGCAGATTCATTTTTTTGTTATTGAGGGCTTTTCGTTGGCAGTCAGCAATTTGGAGATGCACGCTTTATTTGTGTTGGGTGACTTGCGGGCCCGGTTGGTCAAATTGTTCCAGTCGCGCTTTGTATACGTCACCGAACAAACGGCAGAGGGTATTTACATCGCTGAAATCGATACCGAAACAGCGTTGGTGGTAGACGACAAACCCGGCCTGAAACTCAAGGTTGGCGATCATTTCAGTGCCGCCGTCATGCCGAGCCGTGAAGGCGGCAAGCTGGACATCAAGTTTCGTGAAATCAAAATGACGGTGTATGGCATTGGTGACTATGCCTACGTCAGCTCGCCGTTAGGCGAAGGTATTGTGTTCAAGGAAGGCCAAACCGTGATGCTGGTGTTTGCGGCCACCGAGCAACTCGAAGCTGGCCTGAGCAAAACCTTGAAGGCGGTCACCACCAAGGCGGCCAAATGGCGCAAGGGTGAGCTGACCTTCAAGGCCAGCAAAGAGTGACGCTGACGCGCAGCCAGTTTCATCAGCAGCACCTTGAGCAGGCCCAAGCCAAGGCTGCCGAGTTATTTGCCCGGCGCACGGACCTCAAAGGCGCCTGGCTGGGCTGGGTGGCGGGGCAACTGTACAGTTTGAGCCCCGCCGAATACGCCAGCATGGTTCGCCGCGAACTGCAGCGCTTGCAGGAAGGTACGCCAGCATCACCGTGAGCGGGGCGAAGCCTTTTCAGGTGGCAACGACAAACCGTGGTATCGGTTTACGCATCAGCGTGCCCACCAGCAGTGCGCCCAACAGCGCAAGCAACCCGGCCACCCACAGCAGGGTGCTGAAGCCCGCGACAAACGCCTGGGTCGCCAGTGGTTGAATTTGCGCTTGTGCCGCCAGCGGCAACTGGCTGAGCGCCCCTGACATGTCGCCCGCGACCACCCGTGAAGCAATAAAGTGGCTTTGCTCCAGCCAGGGTCCCGCCACCTGTGCAAGGCTGGCTTGCAGGTTTTGCTCGGTGTGCCCGCCCAGCAAGGCGCCGTACACGCCGATCGCCAACACGATGGCGCTAAAGCGCATGGTGGTGCTCATGCCGGACGCCATGCCCACCCGGTCTCGCGGGACGCAGGCCATGATGTTTTTTTGCGTGTCGCCGTTCAGCAGCCCGGCACCCGCGCCAGTCACGGCGGTGGCCAGGGCGAAACTCAGGTAGCCGCCATAACCCACGGCCCAGGCGCTGAGCAAGTTGCCACAGCCCACCAAGGTCAGCCCCAGGGCCATCATGCTCGCCGGGGTGTAGCGTGACGCCATGCGCGCGCCAATTCGTGGGCAGATCAACATGGTCAGGGCAAACGGTAGCATGCCCAACCCCGAGAGAATGGCCGTGAGGCCCAGACCGTTTTGCAGGTAGAACGGCAGCAAGGTCATCATCACCTGAGCACACCCGGCATAGGCAAACATGCCCAGCAATGCGCCGATAAACCGCGGGTGACGGAACAGTTGCAGGTCGATCATCGGCCGTTGTTGCACCGACTCGATCCACACAAACAGCGCCAGCAGCAAGGCGCCGCCGCACAGGCGGGCATAGGTCAGCGGGTTATCCCAGCCAATCCGGTTGGCTTCGATCAGGCCCCAGATCAGGCACAGCAAGCTGGCGCTGAAGGCCAGGCTGCCCCAAGGGTCGAGGCGTGCGGACTGCGGGTCACGTGATTCACTGATAGCGTGGCGCACCAGCGCCATCAGCACCAGGCCGACCGGCAAGTTGAGGTAGAAAATCCAGCGCCAGCCCAGGTACTCGGTGATCAGCCCGCCCAAGGTTGGCGCTGCGGTCATGGCCACCCCCATGCACGCGCCCCAAAACGCCCAGGCCTTGGCTCGTTCAACTTCATCATGGAAAGCATGCCCGATGGAGGCCAGCGCCGAGGTCAGCAGCAACGCCGCACCAACGCCTTTGACCGCTCGGGCGATTTCCAGCAGCAGGCTATTGGGCGCTGCCCCGCAAGCCAGTGACGCGAGGATGAAAATACACAGGCCCCAGATCAGGGTGGTTTTGCGGCCGATCCGATCGGCAATGCTCCCGGCCGGCAGCAGCAAGGCGGCAAACGCCAGCATATACGCGCTGACCACCCATTCGATGTCGACAAAGTTGGCGCCCAGATCACGGGCGATGGTGGGCAGGGTGACCGCGACGATATTGGTGTCGAGCACGATCAATGAACACACCCCGCTGGCAGTCAGCAGGGTCAGGCGTGGGCTCACTGTTTTCATGGGCGTTGCCCTGTGCCAACCAAGGGCGTTACTTTGTGAGTAATCAAGTTGACGGACATGTGCGAGTCTCTCTCGTATGGCGGTGTCAACAGGGTATCGCTGCACCGGCTCGGTTGCGTTAGCTGGCTGCCCGGACTTCATTACCTTTGAGCTAATGCTGCTATGGAAATACGCCACTTTCGCTACTTTTTGGCCGTTGCACAGCACTGCAATTTCACCCGCGCTGCCGAAGTGTTGGGCATTGCACCGCCTACCCTGAGCCGACAAATCCAGGACCTTGAAAACGCCCTGGGGGTGCGCTTGTTTGTGCGCGAGCAGCGTCAGGTCAGCTTGACCGAGGCGGGGCAGGCGTTGCTGCCCGAAGCAGACGCCACCGTACGCCAGTTCGAACTGGCGCAGCGCCATGCGCAACGTGCCGGGCGCGGCGAAACCGGGCATATCGAATTGGGTTATGTGGCTTCTGCGGTGTATTCCGGTGTGTTGCAGCGCCAGGTCAAGGCTTACGCCGATGAGTCCTCAGAAGTCAGCTTGAGCGTGCGCGAAGCGCCGATGGCCAGTTTGCCGACGATGGTGGCCGAAGGGCGTTTTGACCTGGGCTATGTGCGCTCACCGATGGCGCTGCCCCCAGAATTGGAAGCCATTCGTCTGAACAGCGAAGGGTTTGTCTTGGCGATAGCCGCTGACGCGTGGCTCACTCGCCTCAAGCACATCAGCGCCGAGCATTTGCAGCACGAGACCTTCATCTTGCCCGAGCAGATCAGCGGCACTTTGCACGTGGCGGCCCAAGGAGGCTATGCCCCTAAACTGGGTGCGCAGCCCGGCGGGCTGGTGGCTGTCATCGCTTTGGTGTCTTTGAACCGGGGCGTGGCGGTGGTGCCGGCCTCGGTGGTGGGGCATATCAGCCTGCCGAATGTGCTGTACCGGACTATTGAAGGGTGTGACGCAACCTCCTGGTTGTCGTTGATCTATCGCCGATTTGAAAAGTCCGCGGCAGTCGTGCGTTATATAGACAAGGTCAAGCGTGAAGCGGGTTAGCATTTGCGTGCGTTCGTTTCAGGAAACAGTACAATCGCGCATTTTTCACTGGACATGGATGCTGGTCCGGATCGTTCAAGAGAAAGCTCATGGTTGCTGCAACGTACTCTCCCGCCCTGGTGTTTATTTCCTTATGCGTGGCCATTCTGGCCTCGTATACCGCACTTGACCTGACAGGGCGAATCGCTACCGCGCGTGGGCGAACGGCCTATTTGTGGATGGGGGGCGGGGCGCTGGCCATGGGTTTCGGGGTCTGGTCGATGCACTTTATTGGCATGCTCGCCCTGGAATTGCCGCTGGAGCTGGGCTACGACCTTGGCCTCACCCTGTGGTCATTGTTGGTGGCGATTTTGTCTTGCGGGTTTGCCTTGTGGCTGGTCAGCCAGCCGAGCCTGCCGGCACTGCAATTACTGTTGGGCGCCTTGATCATGGGCGCCGGGATCAGCGCCATGCACTACAGCGGCATGGCGGCCTTGAAGATGCAGCCGGGCATTGACTACGACCCGACGCTGTTTGGCCTGTCGCTGGTAATCGCTGTCGGCGCCTCGGCGGCTGCGCTGTCCATCGCGTTTCGCTTGCGCAAGCAAACCCCTTATGTGCGCCTGATTCGCGGCGGTGCGTCGGTGATCATGGGCCTGGCGATTGTCGGCATGCACTACACCGGCATGGCCGCGGCGAATTTCCCGGTGGGCAGTTTTTGCGGCGCGCTGGTGGATGGGCTGAGCGGCAAAGGTCTGGACAACCTGGTGCTGGTGTCCAGCCTCGCGGTGCTGGTGATAGCGCTGCTGACCTCGATCTTCGATGCCCGCCTGGACGCCCGCACGGCGGCGCTGGCGGATTCACTGACCCTGGCCAACGAAGAGCTCACCCAACTGGCCTTGCATGACACCCTGACCGGGCTGCCTAACCGCATCCTGCTGGCTGACCGGATCAGCCAGGCCATGGCCAAGGTCGCGGAGCAGGGCGGGTGCTTTTCGCTGATGTTTATCGACCTGGACGGCTTTAAGCCGGTCAACGATGCTTTTGGCCATCACGTGGGTGACCGCTTACTGCGTGAAGTGGCCTTGCGTTTGCGCGAGCAGTTGCGCAGCCAGGACACCCTGGCGCGCATTGGCGGCGATGAATTTGTGTTGCTGGTGCGTTTGACCGGGCCAGACGACGCACCGCAAGTGGCCACCCGCCAAGTCAGCCTGTTGGCGAAGAGCTTTCGGGTAGATGAGCATGACTTGCAGATCTCTGCGAGCATCGGCATTGCGCTGTACCCCGGCAATGGCCAGAGCGCCGAAGAGCTGCTGATGAACGCCGACGCCGCGATGTACCACGCCAAAGGTGGTGGTAAAAACGGCTACAGCTTCTTTGACGTATCGATGAACACCAACGCGCGCAAACAACTGCAACTGTTGCAGGACCTGCGGCAGGCGCTGGAACATAACCAGTTCCGCCTGCACTACCAGCCCAAATTTGATGCCAGCAACGGCAAGCCGGTCGGGGCCGAAGCCTTGCTGCGCTGGGAGCACCCGCAACAGGGATTACTGCAACCGGACGACTTTATCGAGCTGGCCGAAAAAACCGGCCTGATCATCCCGATTGGCGAGTGGGTGCTCAACGAGGCATGCCGGCAAATGCGCATCTGGTTTGATCAGGGCTACAGCCACTGGCGCATCGCGGTCAATTTGTCGGCCTTGCAGTTTTGCTACTCCGGGCTGGTCGACAGCGTAGTCTCGGCGCTGGAACGCAACCAATTGCCAGCCAACAGCCTGACCCTGGAAATCACCGAAACTACCGCCATGAGTGACGCTGATGCGAGCATGACCGTGTTGCAAAAGCTCTCGCACATGGGCGTCGACCTGTCCATTGATGATTTTGGTACGGGCTATTCCAGCTTGATGTACCTCAAGCGCTTGCCTGCCAACGAGCTGAAAATCGACCGTGGTTTCGTGCGCGATCTGGAACATGACAGCGACGATGCGGCGATTGTCTCGGCCATTGTGGCGTTGGGCCAGGCGCTGGGCTTGCGGATTGTTGCTGAAGGTGTTGAGACCGACACCCAGCAAAGCTTCCTGACCACCTTGGGCTGTGATTCCCTGCAAGGTTTTTTGCTGGGGCAGCCCCTGCCAGCCGAGCAATTTATGGTGGATATTCACCGCGCTGAACAGCCCGTCGCTGGCAACCCGGCTTCGGCCTGACAAAACCGGTGCATCGCGGTTACTCTTGTGCTCATGTCCACTGGTTGAATGGGGAGCGCGTATTTATGGATAGAGTCATCGTGATCACCGGTGGTAGTCGCGGCATTGGCGCAGCCACTGCTGTGCTGGCGGCGAAACAGGGTTACCGGATTTGCATCAACTACCAGTCTGACGACACGGCGGCGCATCAAGTGCTGGACGAGGTGCGTGCGCTGGGGGCACAAGCCATTGCGGTTCGGGCTGACGTCAGCGACGAAGACGAAGTTATCAGCCTGTTCTCGCGGGTTGACCTGGAGTTGGGCCCGGTCACGGCGCTGGTCAACAATGCGGGGACCGTGGGGCAAAAGTCCCGGGTCGACGAAATGTCGCAAGTGCGCATCATGCATACCCTTAAAACCAACGTGCTGGGCCCGATTTTGTGCGCCAAACACGCAGTGCTGCGCATGTCACCGCGCTACGGCGGCCAGGGCGGCAACATTGTCAACGTGTCATCGGTGGCCGCGCGACTGGGCTCGCCCAGCGAGTACGTCGACTACGCCGCCTCCAAGGGCGCCCTCGATACCTTCACCTTGGGCTTGTCTAAAGAACTGGCCGGCGAGGGGATCCGGGTCAACGCCGTGCGGCCGGGTTACATCTTCACCGACTTCCACGCGCTCAGTGGCGACCCGGGGCGGGTGAGCAAACTCGAACCCCTCATCCCCATGGGCCGAGGCGGGCGCCCGGAAGAAGTCGCCGAAGCCATCATCTGGCTGCTCTCGGACAAAGCCTCCTACACCACCGGCACCTTCCTGGACCTGGGCGGCGGGCGTTAAACGACTGTAGCAGCGAGCCTGCCCCGCGATCTTTTAAACGATAAAAAGACCGCGGGGCGCACGGCATGTTCTGAACAAGCGCATTGCAATTACGCTCAATCTGCTGATAATGCGACTTATTGCTATTTGAGTCTGGTGATCTGTCGTGTCTGCACCTCTTCCAGGCCGTGCCTTTGTTCATTGCTTGTCACATACGGCGCAATGCCCATGAGCAAAAACAAGCTCGACCCCATTACCCGTGATGCCATTGACTGGGTTCTGCACCTTGAGTCTGGCCGCGCCTGCTCTTCCGAGCGCCAAGTGTTCAAAGCCTGGCTGGCTGAAAACCCCGAGCACAAGGCCGCCTGGCAACGGGTCGCCGGGCTGGTGAAAAATTCCATGGCTGACTTGCAATCGGTTGATCGGCGTAGCCCGGGTCAAATGCAGGCGGCACTCAAGGCCTTGCTGGATAAGCCTTCGCCAGTGCGTAAAAAAGCCCTGCAAGGCTGTGTGCTGCTGTTATTGCTCGGTCTGGGCGCCGCCGTGTTGGTAGACCGCGTAGTACCGTTGGCAGGCTTGAAGGCCGATCAATACACCGGCACTGGTGAACGCAAAACCATCGAGCTGCACGATGAGCCGCTGTCGGACTTGATCGATGCCTTGCGTCCTTACCAGGCCGGCGTGTTGCGCATTAGCCCAGAAGCCGCGCGGTTGCGGGTCTTTGGGGTATTCGCGCTGGACAACACCGCGCATACCTTGAGTGCACTGGCGCAAACCCTGCCGCTCAAAGTCACGCGTTATGGGCCGTGGTTGACGGTGATTGACGTGGTTCGTTAATTTTTAAATGGCTTTAGGAGAACGTCCTGCTCGTAGCAGTTGCCGAGCCTTGCGAGGCTACGTCCGGCTGCGAAGCAGTCGTCACAGCAAGCGCCCCAGTCTGCCAGTTCGACCTTGCACTTAGCGTTTACGATCGCTGCGCAATCGGACGTAGCCTCGCAGGCTCGACAACTGCTACGGACGGGTTTTTTATCGGCGTAGCTTGAGGGCGCTGGCCAGGCTGATTGCCAGTGGCAAGCGCGGCAACAATGTGGCCTGGTAAGCGTGGTACAAATCACCCTTGCCGGGCCAGATGGTGGCCGATGGCAGGTTGTCCGGGCCCAGTTCGTGGTGCCAACTGCCGTTCTCACGGTCGATCAGGTGCAGGTCGATGTAGTCCCAAAAACGCTGATACCACACGTCGTACTCAGGCTCGCCGGTGCGTTGAATCAGGGCCGTGGCCGCCGCTGCGGCTTCGGCGAGGGTCCAGTGCAGGCGCTCACGCACCTGCGGTTGATGATTCCAGTCCAGCGTGTAAACAATCCCCGGCTCACCGTCCACCTGCCAGCCATAGCGGCAAGCGCTGGCGAACAGATGGCGGGCATCGTCCAGCAACCATTCAGGGTTTTCCAGGCCACGCTGCTTGCGTGCGGCTTCAAGGTGCAGCAACAGGCGCGCCCATTCAAACGCATGGCCCGGTGTCTTGCCAAAAGGCCGGAAAGGGTCGGCCGGGTTATCAATGTTGTAGTCGGGCAGCGCTTGCCACTGCGCATCGAAATGCTCAATGGGCAAGTAGCCGGACTGCGCGGCGTGCTGATGTATCACCCGATCGGCGATGCTCAAGGCGCGGTCGAGCCAGAGGTCTTCGTCGAGCACATCGGCCAGTGCCAGAAAGGTTTCGGTGCCATGCATGTTGCTGTTGGCCCCACGGTACGGCTCGCAGTCACTCCAGTCTTCGGCAAAGCTTTCCTGCAAGGCGCCTTGCTCTTCGCACCAGAAATGACGCTCCAGCACACCCACGGCTTCTGCGAGCAACTCAGCAGCGCCCAGGCGCCCGGCGACCACCGCAGAGCTGGCAGCCAGGGCGACAAACGCATGCAGGTAGGCGTACTTGCGGCGGTTGCCATCTTCGCCATTGGGGGTCGCGTACCAGCCTCCGTGATTGGCATCTTGCAGCGCGCCGGCCAGGGCCGAGAGGCCATGATCAATCAACGGCCCGCAGCCTGGCAGGCCTTGAATATGCGCCAGGGAAAAGCTGTGAACCATCCGCGCGGTGGTCACGGTATCCACCTGCGCATCGTTCGGGCGCTGGCCCAAGCGATCGAGGCTGGCAAACCCCAGCGGCACGCGCGCAGCCTTGGCGAAATCCACCAGCGCTTGCCCCTGGTTGTGCAGCCACTGTTGATGGGAGGCAGAAGTCAGCCAGCTTTCGTTGGTACGCGTGAGATTGGTCATGTGCCACCTGTGGGGTTCTTGTTATTCAGCGCTCGCAGATTAAGAGATTGGCTCTAAAGCTGAAAGCTTTCATCTTCACAAGACGCCCGGTTGTCGCACAGCTGTTGGTTAAATCTCCGGGCCCCAGCGCTGCGACCAGTCGCCGTCCTCCTTGACCAGCTCGCGCAGCAGTTCTATGGCGTGTTGCAACGCCGGGCTGTCGCGTTCGCGTGAGTACACCAAATAGGTCGGGTAGCTGAATTCCGGGGCTTTGGGCACGCGCTCAAGGGCGCCGCTGTCCAGGTAACTTTTGACCACCCGGGTGCGAAAGTAGCCGCTACCGCCGTTTTCCAGAATGAAATGCAAGGCCACCGGCCCCAGATTAAAACTGATCGGCGCCCGGGCTTTGTCAGGCAGGGCGGCGTCATGCTGACGGCGGAAGTCTTCACCCCAGTCCACGTATACATAAGGCTCGGGCAGGGCAGGGCGGCGAATCTGAATCAGTTTCTCTTCAAGCAACTGCTCAACTTGCATCCCCGGCCAATACTCAGGCTGATACACCAGCGCGGCATCCAGCAGGCCCATTTCGATCTGGCGCAACAGAAACTCACCGTCGCGAATCTGAATCCGCAAGGCGTGCTGGGTGAGGTGTTCTCGCAAGGTTTTCGCCCAGCTCAGAATCAGCGGGTTGCACAGGCTGACTTCACCGCCGATGTGCAGCATTTTGTGCAAGCCTTCGGGGCGCGGCACATCACGGCGGGCGGCCTCCCAGGTTTGCATCAGTTGATTGGCATAGACCACAAAGGCTTCGCCGTCCGGGGTCAGCTTGGCTCCGGCGCGGTTACGCACAAATAACCCGGTGCCGAGCAGGCTTTCAAGCTTTTGCACGCGGGCGGTCACGGCGGTCTGGGTGATGTGAAGTTTTTCGGCTGCTGCCGCGAGGCTGCCGCAGCGGACGATTTCGAGGAAGGTACGGGCCAGGTCGAGGTCCATGATCGTGCCTGTGAGCAAGGGGTGCTCAGTGTAAGGGCAATGTACGAAAAACACATAGACACTGTAGGAGTGAGCTTGCCTCGCGATCCTTTAAAAGATCAACAGATCGCGAGCAAGCTCGCTCCTACAGATTTTTGCGGCGTTAGAAGGTGTATTTAGTCGTCAGCGACAGGCTGCGTGGCTCGCCGTAGTAAACGGTGCTGAAGTTACCCAGGCCCGACAGGTACTTTTTGTCGAACACGTTGTTGGCGTTGAGGTTGAACGACAGGTGCTCGTTGTACTCGTAGCGGGTCATCAGGTTAACCAGCGCGTAGCTGTTCTGCTCGATGATGTCGTAGTCGCCTTTCGGGTCGTTCCAGATCCGCCCGTAGAACGGGCTCTGCCAGTTCACGCCTCCGCCTACGGTGACTTTGTTCAAGGCGCCTGGCAGGCGATAGCTGGTGAACACCCGTGCCACGTTTTCAGGCTTGGTGGTTTCCAGCGGGTAGCCATACAGGCGCTTGCCGTCATCGGTTTTGGTCTGGGCGTAGGTGTAGCCCGCCATGATGTTCCAGTCCGGCATCAACTCACCGGCCAGTTCAAACTCGATGCCTTTGGTTTTTGCTCCATCAACCGACTCGTAGAAGTCGCGACCGGTATCCGCGTCTGTGCCGGCGTAGATCGGCAGTTTTTTCTGCTCGGTGCGGAACACCGCCACGGTCGCGTTCAGGCGGCCGCCAAAGTATTCACCCTTCAAGCCGATTTCGTAGCTGTTGCCTTCGGTAGGCGGCAGGTTGGTGTTGGACTGGCTGCGCTCGGTCACCGGTTTGTAGATCGAGGTGTAGCTGGCATAGGTTGAGTAGGTGTCGTTCAGGTCATACACCACACCCGCGTATGGCGTGACTTTGCCGTGCTGCTTGGAGGTGGTTTTGTTGTCGCTGAATGCAGACGACTGCACGTAATACTTGTAGGTGTCGTTGTACTGGAAGTCGCTCAGACGGCTGCCCAAAATGACCGACAAGTCGTCGGCAGGCTTGAAGCGGGCAGCAATGTAGGCGCTGTTCTGGTTGATGTTTTTCTCGTACTTGCCGTTTTTCGGGAAGTCCGGTTTCGGGTAATGGCCCTTCCAGTCAAAGATACTGCCCGGAACCTCACCGAATGCGCTGCCATCGAAGGTCGCGCCGGTTTGGCGTGACGACTGCGATGTGGCGCCGACGACCAGTTCATGTTCGCGGCCGAACAGGGTGAAAGGGCCTGTCGCATTGATGTCGGCGGTGGTTTGTACGCGATGGCCTTCCCACTTGCCCCAGTAAAAGAACATGCCCTCGCCAGTCACCGGGTCCGGATTGCCGCCACTGGCCGAGCCCAGTTGGGTGTCGTGGTCGTTGGTTTGCTGATTCAGCGTGCCTTTGACCTTCCAGTCGTTGGCAAAGGTGTGCTCAAGGGAGGCGAAGGTGGTTTGCGCGACGACATCACGACGGCTCCAGTCCGTGGCCGGGTTGAACGAGCGGCTGAAGTCGGTCTTGCTGTAGTCCGAGAAGTAGTACGGGTTACCGGTCCAGGAGGAGCCGCGCGGCTTGATTTTTTGATAGTCCATGCCGAAGGTGAACAGCGTGTCGGGGGTCAGATCGGCTTCGATGATGCCGTAGAACACGTCATTCTTTTTGGAGTAATGGTCGCGGTACGAGTCTGCGTCCTGGTACACCGCCACCACGCGGCCGCGCACGCTGCCGTCTTCATTCAACGGGCCGGAAATATCGCCTTCGGTGCGGTAGTCATCCCATGAGCCGACGCTGCCGCTGACCGATGCCTTGAATTCGCGGGTCGGTTTTTTGCGGATCAGGTTGACCGTGGCCGAAGGCTCGCCCGAGCCGGACAGCAGGCCCGTTGCCCCCTTGATGATATCGACGCGGTCGTACAGGGCCATGTCGACCTTGGTCGCGCCTTCATCGAACACGCCGTCGTACTGGCTGTTGACGCCGTCGTACTGGAAGTTGGTGATGGCGTAGCCACGCGCCGAGTACTCCATGCGGTCACTGTCGTAGGCCTGGGTCGAAATGCCCGGCGCATTGCGCAGCACATCGCCGATGCTTTGCGCGGCCTGGTCGTTCATCAACTGGCGGGTAATCACGGTCACGGTCTGCGGGGTTTCGCGGATCGACAACGGCAACTTGGTCGAACTGGCTGTAGCGCCTGTGGTGTAAGAGCCGGAGTCTTCAGTGATCAGCGTGTTGCCCAGGCCCTTGCCGGTAATGGTCGTGGCGCCCAACTCCAGGCCTTTGCCCTGGTGGGTGTTGATAATCACTGTGTTGCCATTGAGCTGATAGGAAATCCCGCTGCCTTGCAGCAGGGTTTCCAGTGCCTGGATGGGCTCAAGCGAACCCGACACCGAATGCGATTTGATCCCTTGCACCTGATCCGGGCTGTACAGCACTTGCAGGTTGGCCTGCTTGCCGAACTCGTTCAGTGCGCTGGCCAGCGATTGTGCCGGAATGTTCACCGCGACCGGGGCGGCCTGTACCAGTGAAGAGCCTAGTAAAACCGATGCCACAAAGGCGCTGGACAACAGGGTGCGGCGCACAGTCTGGCGCTGGGTAGCGATCGCGAGAGGTGTCCGGCTCAAGGTTGGTCGTTGCATGTCGTGCCTAGGCTCCGTAGAAAAATTCTTTCTTGTTAATGGGAATAGTTATTAGACGCAGCACGATTGAAAAACCGGATAAAAGTTCCTGAAAAAAATTAGCCGTGCTCTCAGCTGTGGTGGAAAACCTCTGTAGGAGCGAGCTCGCCTCGCGATCTTTTGCTCTTCAAACAGGCTGAGAGCCGGGAATTACGCTACGTCCAGCGCCGTGCTGACCTTGCCGCTGTCCATGCGCACCAATTGATCGGCAACGTCGAAATAACGGTCGTCGTGGGAGATCACGATGATGGTTTTGCCCAGGCGCTTAAGGTCCGGCAGCAGTTCGGTGTAGAAAATCCGCCTGAAGGTCGGGTCCTGGTCGGCCGCCCATTCGTCAAACACCAGTACCGGGCGTTCTTCCAGCCAGGCGTTGATCAGGGCCAGGCGCTTGCGTTGCCCGGTCGAGAGGTCGGTGGTGCTGAACTGGCCGTCGGTGATGCTGACCTTGTGCGCAATTTCCAGGCGCTTGAGGTACTGCTCGGCGTCCTGGGGGATGTGCATGTCGCCTTGCACCACGTCATCGAACAGGTAGTAGTCGGCAAAAATGGTGGTGAACAACTGCCGATAATCATCGCGGGTTTCAGCTGACACGGGCTGGCCATTAAGGCGGATCTCACCCTGTTGCGGTGCATACAGGCCCAGCAGCAACTTGATCAGGGTGGTTTTGCCGCAGCCGTTTTCGCCGACGATAAACACAATGTCGCCTTGTTTGATCGTCAGGTTCACCGGGCCGAGGCGGAACGGGGCGCTGCCGTCCACGGGCGGGAAGCTGTAGCTCACGTCCAGCAGTTGCAGGCTGTTGAGGGTCTTGTCAGGGGCGTCCTGGGCGTTGAGCAGCAGGTGCGGCTCGGGCGAGTTGAACTGCTCGGACAAGTCGGCAATGCGCCGGAAGGCGATTTGCGCACGACTGATGATCGGCAGGGTGCTGATCAAGTGTTCCAGCGGGCCTTTCATGTACAGCAACACCAGGACAAAACCGCTGATGACCTCGGGGTTGCCGCTGGGCCAAAACGACTGCATGGCCAGCGCCAGGCCGATGACCACGAAAAACAGCATCGAGCCGAGGCTTTTGGCGATGACAAAGGTGTTGATCGAGCGCACCTGAATGTCGCAGATTTTTTGCGCCGTGCGCTGAATGCCGGAGACAAACATCCGCTGCCGACGCGGGCGGTGGATACGCAGTTCCTTAGCGCCTTCGGCAATTGCGTTGTAATGCTTTTGCAGTTCGTCTTCGGCTTCACGGGCTTCGGCAAACCCGTTGAGGCCGTAGCCGCGGGCGATGTACTGGATCACCGTACCGATAGCAATGGCCACCAGCATCATCACAAACATCGGCCACGACAGCATGGCCAGATAGCCCATGCAGCCCAGGGTCACGGTCAGCGAAATCGCCAGTGGGGCAAAAGCGAAGGCGAAGTCGCTGATGGTGTCGACGTCATGGGTCAGTACCGGAATCAGCCGGTGGCTGCGGTAACGTTCAATGTGCGAGATGGGCGCCGAAAGCACCTTTTCGCCGAGCTCTCGGCGCAGGGTGGCGATGATGTGCTGGCCGACATAATTGCTGCCGATGTCGGAACAAATACTGCTGATCAGCGCCAGCACGCACAGCCCGGCAAACAGCGCGACCACCTGTTGGGTGAGCCCGCTGTCGGCGTGCAGGGCACTGTTGATGGTCGCCAGCAGCACCGTCACGCTTAACCCGCCGATCATGCCCAGCACGATCGACAGGCTGACGATCAAACGAAAAGGCCTGAGCAGAATAAACAGTTCTCGAAGAACCCCGGGTGATGTCCGGGGCGTGGCAGGCTGGCTCATAAACAAGAGTTCCTTGGCTCAAGGGAAGGGCAGTCTCTTGTGAACGAGTGATTGGGGTGGGGATTTAGCCGCTGTAACAGGTTGAGAATGAACCTGTGGGAGCGGACTTGCTCGCGATAGCATCACCGGGGACGACAGACAAACTGAGCCGCCCGTATCGCGAGCAAGCCCGCTCCTACAATAAGGTTATGGGCTTTAAAGATCGCGCTCAACCCTGAAGCCGATCCAGTCGCCACGGGTTTGCGGATAGATGTCGTTACGGTTGCCCGAGCGTGAGAACACCGGGGCTTCGCCCCAGTCATTGCCGCGGATCTGCATCAGTTCGCCCGCGCACTCAGTCACCCAGGCGCTGCCATCAGTGGGCGCGCCTACGTAATCGTTGTGTTTGCAGTCTGCGAGCCATTCGTACACGTTGCCGTGCATGTCATACACACCAAAGGCGTTGGCCGGGTAGCTGCCGACCGGCGAGCTGTAGCTGTAGCCATCTGCAGGGCCGTAGGTATTGGCGTGCTTGGCGATGCTGTAGGGCTTGCCTTCATCCATCGGGAACGGGAAAGGCCCGGTCGATCCGGCCCTGGCGGCGTATTCGCGGGTGGCCTCGCTGACCATGCGGTACGGCTTGCCGGTCTTTTTCGACAACCAGCTGACGTAATGCTTAACGTCTTCAAAGTCCATGCACACCGCGGGCTGACGCGGCCCCTGCGGGTAGCTGGGTTTGCTCGCGGTGCATTTGCGCCCGGGGCGGTCGTCGCCGTCGGCAATCTTGACCCCGGTTTCCTTGATGTACGCATCAAATTCGCCTGCCGTGACTTGAAAGCGGCTGATCGCCACCGGCTTGCTAAAGGTCACGGTGTGCATCGGGCCTTCATCAGGTTCGCGGCCGACTTCATCGTCGGGGGTGCCCATGACGAAACTGCCCGTCGGCAGCACCACCATTTGCGGGCAGTTTTTGCAGTCTTGAAAGACCGTGCCCGGTTCGGCAGCCGGGGCGGCGTGGGCCAGGGCGGGCAGGGCACTGGCGAACAACAGGCAATACAGCGGTTTTAGCGTGGGCATGGTTAAACACTTCACTGGGAGATAGGGTTGGCGGCTTTTTGCACGGTGTCCCAAACCCGCAGGAAATTACCGCCCCAAAGCTTGGCGATGTCGGCTTCTGAATAGCCGCGCTGGAGCAACTCGGCGGTGACGTTGCGGGTCTCGCTGACGTCTTTCCAGCCTTCCAGGCCGCCGCCATCGTTGAAGTCAGAGCTGATACCGACATGGTCGATGCCGATTTTTTTCACCGCGTAGTCAATGGCATCGCCGTAGTCTTTCAAGGTGGCTTTGGGCTCATGTTCGACGATGTCGTACAGCCCGCTGGCGTATTGGCCGAAACGTTGTTCTGGCCACACGGTAATGATCGCGTCACCGGGCATCAGGGCCATTTCGAGGTTGTGCAAGGGCGGCAAATCAAACTGGCTGCGCAGGGTATTGAGCTTGTCCTGGCTGGCCTGGCTCAGCGGGCGCAAGTAAGTGCCGAAACCGACAATTTGCACCACGCCGCCGGTGTCTTTGATCCGTTGCATGTCCTTGTCGCTGAGGTTGCGCGGGATGTCGACCAGCGCCCGTGGGGCAGAGTGCGACGCCACCAGCGGGGTGCGGCTGAGCTGGCTGACTTGCTCCAGCGCTTTGCTCGACATTTGCGAAACGTCGATGATCACGCCCAGATCGTTCAAGCGCTTGACGGCCTGCTTGCCGGTGTCTGACAGGCCGTTGAGGGCATCGGGGGTGTCATTGAAAAAGGGCAGCGGGCGTGAAGAGTCGGCCCAGTCGTTGTTGCCGACATAGCTGAAGCCGAACATGCGCATGCCGCGCGCGGCCCATTTGTCCAGCTGGTTCAGGTCATTACCCAATGGGTAGGCGTTGAGCATGCTGATAAAAATCGCAAACTTGCCTTCGCCGTGCAGACGCCGGAAATCATCCGGGGTGTAGGCAATCGCCACTTGCTCGGGAAAGTCGCGCACCATGGCGCTGATGATGGTGTAGCGCACCTCTTGATCATTACGCGCGGCATCGACAAAGCCAGCGGTTGGACGGTGCGGTGCGTTCGGGCCGTTCCAGATTTCTGGCCAGCCGAAGATCGTCAGCGCGGCGCCCGACAACCGGCCTTTGGCTGCCTTGACCAGGTCGAACTGGCCGGGGCCGTCTTTGTCGGCTTCATTGCCTGCGCTGCCGAACTCCAGCGGCACGGTGATATGGCTGTCGAATGACAGCAGGCGGTTTTGCAGTTCATCGGCCTGTTTGACGATGCTCAGCGGGTAGCCGGCATTGCCTTTGTAAAACGCGTCCCAGGCCAAAAATCCGCCGCCGATGGCCACGGCCAGCGCCAGAGGAATACCGATAAACAGGGCTTTTTTGCTGCGTGATTTAGTCATCGCCATCTCAGTAGAAATCCGCCGCTATACGGCCTTTGCTATCAGGAGGGGACGAGGGGATGACGCAGAAATTTAGACGGGGGTTTGGGGCGTTGGAGTGATCGTTCTATATGTGGAACGATCTAATTCATAATTGCCATCTAGTGATATGGGTGATGCGAATCTATAGTGGTTGCCATGCATGACAGGAGGTGCAACATGAAAAACATTATGGGTCTCTACACCGCTCCACGAGGTCATTGGGTCGGCGATGGCTTCCCGGTGCGCACGTTGTTTTCCTACGACACGATGGGCAAGCAGATCAGCCCGTTCCTTTTGCTGGATTACGCGGGCCCAGCCGAGTTCACGCCGACCACTGAGCGTCGTGGCGTCGGGCAACACCCGCATCGCGGCTTCGAGACAGTGACCATCGTCTATAAAGGCGAAGTTGAACACCGTGACTCCACCGGCAACGGCGGGATCATCGGGCCCGGTGATGTGCAGTGGATGACGGCAGCGTCCGGCATCCTTCACGAAGAGTTCCACTCCGAGGCGTTTGCCCGCAGTGGCGGTGCACTGGAAATGGTCCAGCTGTGGGTGAATCTGCCCGCCAAGGACAAAATGGCCGAGCCGGGTTACCAAGGCATTCTGGACCGCGAAATTCCACAGTTGGCGCTCAAGGACAATGCCGGCACCTTGCGTTTGATTGCCGGTGAGTTCGATGGCACACGTGGCCCGGCGCGTACGTTCACTGACATCGATGTGTGGGACATACGCCTGAACGCGGGCAAGTCGGCAACCTTTGACCTGCCTGCGGGCCGCAACTCGGCGCTGGTTGTGTTGCACGGCTCGGTCGAGGTTAATGGCGCGCAAGCAGTGGGCGAAGGCCAACTGGCGCTGTTCGAACGTGAAGGCACGCAGATAAAACTGCACGCCAGCCACGATGCCGTGTTGTTGATTCTCAGCGGTGAGCCGATCGACGAGCCCATCGTTGGTCACGGGCCATTTGTGATGAACAGCGAGGCTGAGATTCATCAGGCGTTCAGGGACTTCCAGTCGGGCAAGTTTGGCCGGATGTAACCCAGGATCTTGTAGTCGCTGACGAGGTATGAAGGCTGCGATGGGTTGCGCAGCGACCCCAATCGGCGGTCCTGCGGCCCGCATCGCAGCCTTCGTGCCTCGTCAGCGACTACAGGGTTTTTTGTAACAGCTCGCGAAATTGCGCCAGGGGCACTGGCCTGCTGTGCAGATAGCCTTGGTACAAATGGCAGTCCAGTGTTTGCAGGTACGTCAACTGCGCCAGTTGCTCAACACCTTCTGCCACCACGGTCAGGCCCAGGCTGTGAGCCATGGCGGCGATGGCGCGGATAATCTCGGCATCGTTAGGGTCCTGGATCGCGTCACGCACAAACGACTGGTCAATTTTCAAGGTGTCGACCGGTAAGCGCTTGAGGTGGGTCAGGGAAGAATAGCCCGTGCCGAAGTCGTCCATCGCAAAGCTGGCGCCGAGGGCGATCAACTGGTGCATTTTTTCGATGGTATCTTCCAGGTTTTGAATCACGATGCCTTCGGTGACTTCCAGTTTGAGCATCGAGTAGGGCAGGTGGTGATTCAACAGGCTGCGTTGGACCCGCTCAACAAAGTCGCTCTGCAAAAATTGCCGTGGGCTGATGTTGACGCACAGGCTGAAACCCTCCGGGTCGAGCAGGCCTTCTTTAAGCAGTTCGCTGAAAGCACGGCACGCCTCATCGAGCACCCAGGTGCCCGCTTCCAGAATCAGACCGCTGTCTTCGAGGATTTTAATAAACTCGCTGGGTGACTGCGGTCCCAGCTCCGGGTGCGTCCAGCGCAGCAAGGCTTCAGCGCCCACGATGCGGTTGCTGCGGGCATCGACTTGCGGTTGAAAGTGCAGGCTGAATTCGCTGCGGGCCAGCGCCTGGCGCAAATCGCTTTCCATGCGCATGCGCTGGCTGGCGGCGGTCTGCATTTCAAAGTGAAACAGTTGCGTGGTGTTGCGCCCGGCATCCTTGGCCCGGTACAGCGCAATGTCGGCGCGCTTGAGCAGGTCGGCCGGGTTGGCGCCGTGGTCGGGAATCAGCGCGATACCAATGCTGGGCGTCACTTGCAGGCGCTGGCCGTCGAGGAACATCGGTTCAGCGAGCAATTGTCGAATGGTGTCGGCGATATGGCACACCGCGTCAGTGACCTCTTGCTGCGAGCCTTTAAGCCCGGTCAGCAGCACCACGAATTCATCACCACCCAAACGGGCCACGGTGTCTTCGCTGCGCACGCTGGCTTCCAGGCGCGCGGTGATGATGCGCAACACCGAATCGCCCACCGGGTGCCCCAATGAGTCGTTGATGTGCTTGAAGTGATCAAGGTCCAGAAACAACAGCGCACCGCGCAAATCATGGCGCTTGAGCAGTGAGGTCTGCTGGCTCAGGCGGTCCATCAGCAGGGCGCGGTTCGGCAGGTTGGTCAAAGGGTCGTGGTACGCCAGGTGCCGGACTTGCGCCTGGGCGCTTTTCAATTGGCTGATGTCGCGGGCGGTCAGCAGCAAGCAGGGCGCCTCGTTTAGGGTAATCAGCTCTATTGAAATTTCGACCGTGAGCGGGCTGCCGTTTTTGGCCCGGCCAAGCACCTCGCGGTTGCTGATGCGGCCCTTTTCACGCAGTTCATCAAGCAGCGCCTGACGCTTCGAACTGTCGCCCCAAATTCCCAGCTCATACGGGCTGCGGCCAATCACTTCGTCGCTGCTGTAGCCAGTCAACCGGGTGAAGCCGTCGTTGACTTCAAGGTAACGACCGCTCACCAGTTCGCTGATGGTGATGGCGTCGGGGCTGGAGTGAAAAGCCTTGGCGAATTTTTCTTCGCTGGCCTTGAGCGCGGCTTCGGCCCGCTGTTGCTGGGTAATGTCGCGCAGGGTGGTGACGATGCACGGCTGGCCATTGACCTCGATGTGGCGGCTGGACAATACGCAGGTCAGCGGTTCGCCATTTTTGTGGTGCAAGGTTAACGCCGGGTTGGTCTGTGCCGGGGCGCGGATAATGCGCTGTAACTGGCGCAGGTGCTGGGCGCTGGCGTCGGTCAGGGCGCTGCTGGTGTCTGCACCTTCTTGCAGGTCGGCCACGGTCCAGCCAAAGGTCTGGGTGAAGCTGGTGTTGATTTCGATAAAGTGCGCGCTGTCTGCGAGCATCACGCAAATGGGGTCGGGGCTGGTCTGGAAGACACTGGCAAACTTTTCTTCTGAGGCGCTCAAGCGCTGTTCGCGCTCTACCTGGTCGGTGATGTCGAGCAAAGTGCCGGCCATGCGCAGCGGTTTGTCCGCTGCATCGCGGTACAGCCGGGCACGGCTTTCCAGGTAGCGTGAGGCGCCGTGAGCCAGCGGCACACGGTAAGTCAGTTGGTAATTGCCGGCCGGGCCTTCGCGCAGCGAGCGGTAGGCATTGCGCATGTTGAAGCGTTCTTCTTCGGGCACGCCTTCAAAAAACGCGTCAAATGATTCGTTGAACGGCTCTGCGGGCAGGCCATGCAGTTGAGCGGCGCGGGCCGAGCCATACAGGCGGCCGGTGGGGATGTGCCAGTCCCAGGTACCCAGTTGCGCCGAGTCGAGTGCAAGGTCCAGGCGTTCCTGGCTTTCAATCAGCGCTTGCTCGGCTTCTTTGCGTAGACGGTTGTCGACGAAGGTGCTGATCAGGTACGCCTCGCCCTCCAGTTCGACTTTTTGCGCGCTCAGCATGCCTTCATGAAACTGACCGTGACGGTCGGCCAATTGCACTTCCAGAGTGATCGGTGCGTTCTGCTGACTGACGGCTTTGGTGAATTGCAGGCGCTGCGCCGGGTCTGGCCAGATGCCCAGCTCAACCGTGGTACGGCCAATGGCTTCGGCGGCGGTCCAGCCCAACTGGCTTTCAAAGCTATGGTTGGCTTCGCTGATCAGCCCGTCTTCGATGCGTACCAGCAAAACCATGTGCGGTGACAGCTGAAACAGCGTCGAAAAGCGTTGCTCTGAACTGTTCAGCGCTTGCTGGCGCTGACGTTGCAGGGTGACGTCGCGAATCACCCCCATGATCCGTGGGTTCGGGTCATCGCCGGGGACCTGGCTGCCGTGAATCTCCAGCCAGTGCAGGCTGCCATCAGGCCAGCGCACCCGGTAATGAATGGGTTTTAGTAATTGCTTGCCGTTGATAATCGCGTCGAAGGCCTGTTGGGCCTTGGGCCAGTCGTCAAAGGGCAGGGAGGCCAATTGCTGAAGGTTACCGGGCAGCGCAAGGGCTGAATCAAAGCCAAAAAAAACGTGGGCTCCATTCGACCAATGCAAGTCGCCACTATTGAGTTCCCAGCACCAGGCGCCCAGTTGGGCTGCGTTCATGGCGGTGAGCAGTTGCGTGGCACTCAGCGCGTGATTGTCCAGGGCTGACAGGTCGATATCAGACGCATCAGGGGCAGGGTGCAGCGCATCCGTGGGGTTTGACATTGACTGCAGTCCTTGGGCTGAAAATCTTGAAAACGATCCATGCCTGAACCGGTGTTTTCAGGGTTGCTCAGTGTGCAGCGTGTCGACTTGGGCATCCAGCAGTGTCATGAAAGCGTGTGCGGCGTTCGACAAAGTTCTTTCAGTGTGCACGATATAGCCTAGTTGACGTGTCAGCTGTATGCCCGGCAAGGCGATTGAGGCCACTTGTTCATCGAGCATGGTGCGCGGCAACACGCTCCATGCCAGACCGATGGACACCATCATCTTGATGGTTTCCAGGTAGTTGGTGCTCATGGCGATATTGGGTGTGAGGCCCTGGCCTTCAAACAGGCGCTGCACGATATGGTGAGTAAAGGTGTTGCCCCCCGGAAACACCGCCGGGTGGTGAGCAATGTCCGACATGCTCACGCTGGTTTGCTGAGTGAGGCTGTGCTCGGGCGCCACCACGAAATCCAGCGGGTCGTCCCACACCGGCACCGCGCGAATCAGCGAGTGAGGTTCCGGCGCCAGGGTGATAACGGCCAATTCGGCGCGGCCATGGAGAATTTCTTCGTAGGCAACTTCTGAATCCAGGAACTGAATATCCAGCGCAACCTTGGGATAAGTGCGTGTGAACTCACGCAGCAACGGCGGCAAACGGTGCAGGCCGATATGGTGACTGGTGGCCAGGGTCAGGCGTCCGCTGACCTCACCATTGAGGTTGTTGAGCGCGCGTCGGGTGTCATCCAGCACGTTGAGAATCTGGTAGGCGCGTGGCAGTAAGGCCCGGCCCGCCTCGGTCAAACTGACCTCGCGACCCAGCCGGTCAAACAGCCGCAGCTTGAGTTGCTGCTCAATGCTGGCGATGCGTTTGCTGATTGCAGGCTGGGTTAAAAACAACCGTTCGGCGGCGCCAGAGAAGCTTCCGGTTTCTGCAATGGCGATGAAAGCGTTGAGATTCGCGAGATCCATCTAGGTGAATTCCTGTTGGTTATCCAAAGCATAAAAAATATGAATTTGAGTTATTCACTGTAACCCCATAGCATCGACCTCACAAGCCAAGTGGTTATTGGCATAGAAAGTAGCTGATGAGGAAACCGTCTGATGGCCGGCAAAACGCTCTACGACAAGCTCTGGGATTCGCATTTGGTCAAACAGCGCGACGATGGTTCGGCGCTGATCTACATCGACCGTCATATCATTCACGAAGTGACGTCGCCGCAAGCCTTTGAGGGCCTGCGTCTGGCCGGGCGCAAGCCTTGGCGCATCGATGCCAACATCGCGACCCCGGACCACAACGTACCGACCACGCCAGAGCGCAAGGGTGGGATCGAAGCGATTGCTGACCAGGTTTCCCGTTTGCAGGTGCAAACCCTCGACGACAACTGCGACGAGTACGGCATCACTGAATTCAAGATGAACGACGTCCGCCAAGGCATCGTGCACGTGATTGGCCCGGAGCAGGGCGCCACCTTGCCGGGCATGACCGTCGTTTGCGGCGACTCGCACACCTCGACCCACGGCGCGTTTGGCGCATTGGCTCATGGTATCGGCACCTCCGAGGTTGAGCATGTGCTCGCCACGCAGTGCCTGGTCGCGAAAAAAATGAAGAACATGCTGGTCTTGGTCGAAGGGCAATTGCCGTTCGGCGTGACTGCAAAAGACATCGTGTTGGCCGTGATTGGCAAAATCGGCACCGCTGGCGGTAATGGCCACGCCATTGAATTTGCCGGTAGTGCGATTCGCGACCTGTCGGTAGAAGGCCGCATGACCATCTGCAACATGTCGATTGAAGCCGGTGCCCGTGTGGGCCTGGTGGCTGCCGACGAAAAAACCGTGGCGTACGTCAAGGGTCGTCCGTTCGCACCCAAAGGCGCTGAGTGGGACTTGGCCGTAGAAGCCTGGAAAGACCTGGTGTCGGATGCCGACGCCACGTTCGACACCGTGGTTGAACTGGATGCTGCCCAGATCAAGCCGCAGGTGAGCTGGGGTACTTCGCCAGAAATGGTCTTGGCCGTGGATCAGAATGTGCCGGATCCGGCGCAGGAAGCTGACTTGGTCAAGCGTGGCTCGATTGAGCGTGCCTTGAAGTACATGGGCTTGAACGCCAATCAGGCAATTACCGATATCCAGCTGGATCGCGTGTTCATTGGTTCGTGCACTAACTCGCGGATCGAAGACTTGCGCGCTGCGGCAGTGATTGCCAAAGGCCGCAAAGTGGCTTCGACCATCAAGCAAGCGATTGTGGTGCCGGGTTCGGGCCTGGTTAAAGAGCAGGCCGAAGCTGAAGGCCTGGATAAAATCTTCCTCGAAGCCGGTTTTGAATGGCGTGAGCCAGGCTGCTCGATGTGTCTGGCGATGAACCCGGACCGCCTGGAGTCGGGCGAGCACTGCGCTTCGACTTCCAATCGTAACTTCGAAGGCCGTCAGGGGGCCGGTGGTCGTACTCACCTGGTGAGCCCGGCCATGGCCGCCGCCGCCGCAGTAAACGGTCGCTTTATCGACGTCCGTGAATTGATTTAAGGAGCGCAGCATGAAAGCTTTTACCCAGCACACCGGGCTTGTCGCACCTTTGGATCGCGCCAACGTCGACACCGACCAGATCATCCCGAAGCAATTTTTGAAGTCGATCAAACGCACCGGCTTTGGCCCGAACCTGTTTGACGAGTGGCGCTACCTGGACGTGGGTCAGCCTTATCAGGACAACTCCAAGCGCCCCTTGAACAAGGACTTCGTGCTCAACGCCGAGCGCTATCAGGGCGCGAGCGTGTTGTTGGCCCGTGAAAACTTCGGTTGCGGCTCCAGCCGTGAACACGCCCCTTGGGCCCTGGAAGAGTACGGCTTTCGCAGCATCATCGCGCCGAGCTACGCCGACATCTTCTTCAACAACAGCTTCAAAAACGGCCTGTTGCCGATTATTTTGAGCGACGCTGAAGTGGATGAGCTGTTTGCCCAGGTTGAAGCGACGCCGGGTTATCAGCTCAACATCGACCTGCAGGCCCAGACCGTGACCCGTCCAGACGGCAAAGTGTTGAACTTTGAGATCGATGCTTTCCGCAAGCATTGCCTGCTCAACGGCCTCGATGACATCGGCTTGACCTTGCAGGACAGCGATTCGATTGCAGCGTTTGAAAGCAAGCACCGCGCAAGCCAGCCATGGTTGTTCCGTGACGCTTGATAAGCGTATTTTTTGAAGTGTGGGAGCGGGCTTGCTCGCGAGGATAAACCCCGGTTTGTCTCTTGAACCGAGGCGCCTGAATCGCGAGCAAGCCCGCTCCCACGTTTTTTTTAAAATTTTCAGGATGCGCCTGCGGGGGCATCAACCGACAAGACAGAGGAACACATGAGCAAGCAGATTCTGATTCTCCCAGGCGACGGTATTGGCCCAGAAATCATGGCTCAGGCAGTTAAAGTGCTTGAACTGGCCAATGACAAGTTTCAGCTCGGCTTTGAGCTGACTCACGACGTGATCGGCGGCGCAGCCATCGACCAGCACGGCGTGCCGCTGGCTGACGAGACCCTGGAACGTGCTCGTGCTGCTGACGCTGTATTGCTGGGCGCCGTGGGTGGCCCGAAGTGGGACACCATCGAGCGTGACATTCGCCCTGAGCGCGGCCTGTTGAAAATCCGTTCGCAACTGGGCCTGTTCGGTAACCTGCGTCCGGCCATTTTGTACCCGCAACTGGCTGACGCATCGAGCCTTAAGCCTGAAATCGTTGCAGGCCTGGACATCCTGATCGTTCGTGAGCTCACGGGCGGTATCTACTTCGGCGCGCCGCGCGGCACCCGCGAGTTGGAAAACGGCGAGCGTCAGTCGTATGACACGCTGCCGTACAGCGAAAGCGAAATCCGCCGCATTGCCCGCGTCGGTTTCGACATGGCCCGTGTGCGTGGCAAAAAGCTGTGCTCGGTCGACAAAGCCAACGTATTGGCCTCAAGCCAACTGTGGCGTGAAGTGGTCGAGCAAGTGGCCAAAGACTACCCGGACGTAGAGCTGAGCCATATGTATGTCGACAACGCGGCGATGCAACTGGTGCGTGCACCCAAGCAGTTCGACGTGATCGTCACCGACAACATGTTCGGCGACATCCTCTCTGACGAAGCTTCGATGCTCACCGGCTCCATCGGCATGCTGCCGTCGGCCTCGCTGGATGCCAACAACAAAGGCATGTACGAGCCGTGCCACGGTTCGGCGCCGGACATCGCCGGCAAAGGCATTGCCAACCCGCTGGCGACCATTTTGTCGGTGTCGATGATGCTGCGTTACAGCTTCAATCAGCAGTCTGCCGCTGACGCCATCGAGCAGGCCGTGAGCCTGGTTTTGGACCAGGGACTGCGTACCGGTGACATCTGGTCGACCGGTTGCACCAAGGTCGGTACACAGGAAATGGGCGATGCAGTAGTCGCGGCGCTACAGAATCTGTAATCTCTCGGGCCCGTTACTTCCTGTTGGTGGAAGTAACGACCCCACTTTTTGTTAAAGGTGTAGTTGCGATGAAACGTGTAGGTCTTGTCGGTTGGCGCGGTATGGTTGGTTCCGTGCTCATGCAGCGGATGCTGGAAGAGCAGGATTTCGATCTTATTGAGCCGGTGTTTTTCACTACCTCCAATGTCGGTGGGCAGGGTCCTTCCGTGGGCAAAGACATTGCCCCGCTGAAGGATGCTTACAGCATTGAAGAGTTAAAAACCCTCGATGTGATTCTGACCTGCCAGGGCGGCGACTACACCAATGAGGTGTTCCCAAAGCTGCGTGAGGCGGGTTGGCAAGGTTACTGGATCGATGCGGCGTCGAGCCTGCGCATGCAGGATGACGCGGTCATTATTCTGGATCCGGTCAACCGCAAGGTCATCGACCAGCAGCTGGATGCAGGCACCAAGAACTACATCGGTGGCAACTGCACCGTCAGCTTGATGCTGATGGGCCTGGGCGGTCTGTTCGAAGCCGGTCTGGTCGAGTGGATGAGCGCCATGACTTATCAGGCGGCTTCCGGTGCCGGTGCGCAGAACATGCGTGAGCTGATCAAGCAGATGGGCGCCACCCACGCTGCGGTCGCCGATCAACTGGCTGACCCGGCCAGCGCCATTCTCGATATCGACCGCCGTGTGGCCGAAGCCATGCGCAGCGATTCCTACCCGACCGAGAACTTCGGCGTGCCATTGGCTGGCAGCTTGATCCCGTGGATCGACAAAGAACTGCCAAACGGCCAGAGCCGCGAAGAGTGGAAAGCGCAAGCTGAGACTAACAAGATCCTGGGTCGCTTCAAAAACCCGGTTCCGGTTGACGGCATCTGCGTGCGTATCGGTGCGATGCGTTGCCACAGCCAGGCCTTGACCATCAAGCTGAACAAAGATGTGCCGATTGCGGACATCGAAGGTTTGATCAGCCAGCACAACCCTTGGGTCAAACTGGTGCCGAACCAGCGTGAAATCAGCATGCAAGAGCTGAGCCCGACCAAGGTTACAGGCACCCTGAACGTGCCGGTTGGCCGTCTGCGCAAGCTGAACATGGGTTCGCAGTTCCTCGGTGCATTCACCGTGGGCGACCAGTTGCTGTGGGGTGCGGCTGAGCCGTTGCGCCGCATGCTGCGGATTCTGCTGGAGCGTTAATCGCCCCGGTTGCAATGAAAACCCGCGTCTCGCAAGGGCCGCGGGTTTTTTTATCCATGCGCTATTGTCATCCATGGCGCTACAAAGCGCTGTCCGTTGCCTCCATCGGTGGCTCCCGGTACAGTGCCGCTCCCCACGTTTCGCCTGAGGTAGACACATGAGCCAGTCCTTTGATATCGCCGTCGTCGGCGCCACCGGCACTGTCGGCGAAACACTTGTGCAAATCCTTGAAGAGCGCGACTTCCCGGTTGCCAACTTGCATCTGCTGGCCAGCAGCGAGTCGGCCGGCAGTTCGGTGCCTTTTCGGGGTAAAAACGTCAGAGTGCGTGAAGTCGACGAATTCGACTTCAGCAAAGCCAAGCTTGTATTTTTTGCCGCTGGCCCTGCCGTAACCTTGAACTTTGCCGCCAAGGCGCGTGCGGCTGGTTGCAGCGTGATCGACTTGTCAGGCGCATTGCCAGCCGACCAGGCCCCGCAAATCGTGCCTGAGTCCAATGGGCATATCCTGGCCGGGCTTGTGCAACCGTTCCAGATCAGCAGCCCAAGCCCTTCGGCCACCGCGCTGGCGGTGGTGCTGGCGCCACTGCGTCAATTGCTGGACTTGCAGCGCGTCACGGTCACCGCCTGCCTGGCGGTGTCGGCCCAAGGTCGCGAAGCGGTGTCTGAATTGGCCCGCCAAACCACGTCACTGCTGAATATGCACCCGCTGGAAACTCGTTTTTTCGACCGCCAGATGGCATTTAACCTGCTGGCGCAGGTGGGCAAGCCGGATGAGCAGGGGCATGTGCCGCTGGAAAAACGCCTGGTTAACGAGCTGCGTGAAGTGCTCGGCATGCCGGGCCTGAAAGTTTCCGTGACGTGCGTTCAAGCTCCGGTATTTTTTGGCGATAGCTATAGTGTGTCGTTACAACTGGCTGCGCCAGTTGACCTGCAGGCCGTCAATGCTGCGCTTGAAGCCGGTGAGGGGATTGAGTGGGTAGAGGCTGATGACTACCCGACAGCCGTAGGCGATGCGGTGGGGCAAGACGTGGTGTATGTCGGCCGCGTTCGCCACGGTGTCGACGACAGCAGTGAACTAAATCTGTGGCTGGCGTCAGATAACGTACGCAAAGGCGCGGCATTGAACGCCGTACAACTGGCTGAGTTGTTGATAAAAGACCCACTGTAAAAGATACTTGGCGTCGCTATTTGGCAGGTTTGCCGAGGCGGCGTCGCAGTCAAGCTGCTGTCAGGGCTTACAGATTCAATGAGGCAATGCGCGGGTCGATGACAGCCCTCGCATGTCGTCAGGCAGCAGCTTTACAGGTCTCGTGGGACGAGGCCTGTACCAATAAGGAAGAGGCTATGGTTCAGGTTCGCAAATTAGTGTTAGCAATAGCCGCCGCTTCGGCGCTGTCATCCGGTATGGCGCAGGCGCTTGGGCTCGGCGAGCTGACCCTGAAGTCGACGCAGAACCAGCCACTGCTGGCCGAGATTGAGCTGCTGGACGTCAAGGACCTGAGCGCTGCCGAAGTAGTGCCCAGCTTGGCCCCGGCAGACGAATTTACCAAAGCCGGGGTGCCGCATCCGGCGTATCTGAATGACCTGCGTTTTACCCCGGTGATCAATCCCAACGGCAAGAGCGTGCTGCGGGTTACCTCCAGCCAGCCGTTGTCGGAACCTTTCGTAAAATTTCTGGTGCAAGTCATGTGGCCCAATGGCCGCTTGATGCGTGACTACAGCGTCCTGCTGGATCCCGCTAAATATTCGCCACAAACCGCAGCCGCCGCGGCGACAGCTCCGGCTACCGCAGCCAGCACTGCTGGCGGGGAAGCAGGGCAATACACCACGTCTGCCCGTGACACTCTGTGGGAAATTGCCGCCAAGGCGCGCAACGGTGGCTCGGTGCAGCAAACCATGCTGGCGATTCAGGCGCTCAACCCCGATGCCTTTATCGGCGGCAACATCAACCGCCTGAAAACCGGTCAGGTGCTGCGTTTGCCGACGGCGGCGCAAAGTGTCGAACTGGCCCAGTCCAGGGCAATTGCTGAAGTCGCAACGCAGAACGCTGACTGGCGCAGTGGTCGGCGTACCGCGCCACGCGCTCAGCAACTGGATGCCACCGCGCGCAAACCGGCAGCCACGGCGCAGCCCAAAGCTGAAGTCAAAGATGGCTTGAGCCTGGTTGCAGGGCAGGCGGGCAAAGGCGCGGGTGGTGACGCCAAGAATGTCAGCGACAAGCTGGCGATGACCCAGGAAAGCCTCGACAGCAGCCGTCGTCAAAGTGCCGAGTTGCAAAGCCGGGTACAAGACCTGCAAAGCCAGGTCGACAAGTTGCAACGCTTGATCGAATTGAAAAACAACCAGTTGGCCAAGTTGCAGGGTGAAGCTCCCGCGCCGCTCGACGCCAGCGCTGCCTTGCCAGCCAGCCTGGTAGGCGAGGCGGCAGACACACCTGAAGACGACATCGCCCCGGCCACCGAAGGGGCGCCGGCAACCGCGGTAGCACCGGCACCGGGCGATACGCCCAGTGATGAACGCAACATCCAGGACCTGCTCGCCAGCCCGATGCTGACAGCCGCCGTGGGTGGTGCAGCGGTCTTGTTGCTGTTGCTCTTGTTGCTGCTGCTGGTACGTCGGCGCAAGGCCCAGCAAGCGGCCGAGCGCCATGCGCGTATGGCGCGGGCGCTGGAAGAAGAGCCTGAGTTCGCGGCAGACTTCGACCTGCCAGAAAGCAGCTTTGAAGGCATTGAAGTGGCATCGCCGAGCGTTCATCTGGACGCCGCTCCAGCACCTGCACCCGCGCCGACCCCGGCTCCGGCCGCAGTGGTCGCACCTGTCGCGCCGGTGGCTGCACCCGCCAAGTCAGGCGCTGAAGTACTGGTTGAAGCGGAGCAATTGATTCAGCAGCACCAGTTCCATGAAGCGGCCGGGTTGCTCGAAAGTGCCATCAGCCATGCACCGCAGCGCAGCGACCTGCGTTTGAAATTAATGCAGGTCTATGGCGAGTTGGGCGAGCGTGAAGCCTTTATCGCGCAAGAGCGCCAACTGGTTGCCAATGGCAAAAACTACGCCGAAGTGGCTCAGCTCAAGGTGCGTTACCCGGCCATGGCTGCGGTGGCGGCAGGGATTGTCGCGGCAGCGGTGGCTTCGCAGTTCCAGGCTGATTTCGTCAAAGAAATGATGCGCGACGACCGGGTTGTCGAGCCTGAGCCCGAACTCAAGCCGGCACCCGTGATCACGCCCCCAGTTGAAGAGTTTGACCACGACTTCGACTTGAGTCTCGATGATCTGGAAGAGGTCTCGCCGACCCGGGTCTCGCCTGAGCAGGGGCTTGATGATCTGGTTGAGGCGAGCGGGCAGAGCTTCGATGCGGTGCTTGAGCAACAGGCTGAAACCCAGGCTGCGTTGGACAAGGCAGCAGATTTTGACCTTGATCTGCCGGATGACTTTGATTTGTCCCTGGCAGAAGAAGCGCCAGCGGTGCCTGAAGTGCCGGACAGCTTCTCGATGGAACTGGACAAGGTAAACGCTGAATTGCAGCGCTTGTCCCAGAGCCTGGAAGAGCCGGCGATGGCCGAGCCGTTTGCCGGAGCTGTAGCGGGCGCTGACGAAGAGCCGGAGTTCGACTTCCTGTCGGGCGCCGATGAGGCCGCGACCAAGCTTGACCTGGCCCAGGCTTACATCGACATGGGCGACGACGAAGGCGCGCGTGACATCCTGACCGAAGTCATGGGCGAGGGCAGCCCGGAGCAACAGGCCGAGGCCATCGAACTGCTCTCCCGCCTGGCCTGACCCCACCCTGTAGGAGCGAGCTTGCCTCGCGATCTTTTAAAAAGATCAAAAGATCGCGAGGCAAGCTCGCTCCTACAACGCTCAATTTGTTCGCGCCGGTCATTTGATTCATGGCGTCTTCGCGGGTGGGCCTTATAATGGCCGCCTTTGCGTTTATGAGCAGGCTGTAACTCCTTGGCAAATATAGATAACCCGGCAGCCGAAATGGCCGCCGAAGGCTTTTTCCGCATCGCCCTGGGCGTTGAATACAAAGGTTCGCGCTACAGCGGCTGGCAACGTCAGGCCAATGGCGTGTTGACGGTTCAGGAAACCCTTGAAAACGCGCTGTCAAAAGTCGCCGACTCGCCAGTGTCGTTGATGTGTGCCGGGCGTACTGACGCCGGGGTGCATGCCTGCGGGCAGGTGGTGCACTTTGATACCCAGGCCGAACGCTCGATGAAGGCGTGGGTCATGGGCGCCAATATCAATTTGCCCCACGACATCAGTGTCAGTTGGGCCAAGGTGATGCCGGCGAACTTCCATGCGCGTTTCAAGGCGATCGCCCGGCGTTACCGCTATGTGATCTACAACGATCCGATTCGCCCCGCGCACCTCAACCAGGAAATCACCTGGAACCACCGCCCGCTGGACGTCGAGCGCATGGCGCAAGCCGCGCAATACCTGCTCGGTATACACGACTTCAGTGCCTTCCGTGCTGGGCAATGCCAGGCCAAGTCGCCGATCAAGGAACTGCATCACCTGCGTGTGACGCGCCACGGGCAGATGATCGTGCTGGACATCCGCGCCAGCGCCTTCTTGCATCACATGGTGCGCAACATTGCCGGGGTGCTGATGACCATCGGTTCTGGCGAGCGTCCGGTGGAATGGATCAAAGAAGTGCTGGAGAGCCGTGAGCGTCGCTCAGGCGGCGTGACGGCGCATCCTTACGGGCTGTATCTGGTGCAGGTGGAATACCGCGACGAGTTCCCGTTGCCCGAGCGTTACATTGGCCCACATTTCTTGACCGGTTTTAGCGAACTCGACGGCTGACGCACGGGTAAGCATTTGTTAACATCCGGCACTTTCACGCTCGTGCTCAGGGGTATCGCTTACATGTCAGCCGTTCGCAGCAAGATCTGCGGGATTACCCGCATAGATGACGCACTGGCCGCCGTGGCCGCCGGGGCTGATGCGATTGGCTTTGTATTTTATGCCAAAAGCCCACGAGCGGTGACTGCCGCGCAGGCGCGGGCCATCATTGCCGCGCTGCCGCCGTTTGTGACCACCGTGGGTCTGTTTGTGAATGCCAGCGCCTGTGAACTGAACGAAACGCTGGACGCTGTGCCGCTGGACTTGCTGCAATTTCACGGCGATGAAACCCCGGAGCAGTGCGAGGGCTATCACCGGCCCTACATCAAAGCGCTACGGGTCAAAGCAGGGGACGACATTGCTGCAGCCTGTGCGGCTTACGCCTCTGCCAGCGGGATCTTGCTCGATACCTACGTTGAGGGTGTGCCGGGTGGAACCGGGCAGGCCTTTGACTGGTCTCTGATACCTCAAGGGTTAAGCAAGCCGATTATTTTGGCTGGTGGCCTGTCCGTGCAGAACGTGGCGCAAGCCATTGCTCAGGTGCAGCCTTACGCTGTTGACGTCAGCGGTGGCGTAGAAAAGAGCAAAGGCATCAAGGATCACGATAAGATTCGGGCCTTTATGCAGGCTGTACGCGCAACAAACTGATACTCGATGTGACGGTTGGCAGCCTGCCACCGTCCATCATTACCGCTTCGTGATACGGGCGGGCCCGGTGACATGACGGGCAGAAATTAAAGCGCCAACCGCTTCAGGGCGTGTTGTCGGGAAGGCTGAGGGTTGAAAGGGATGCGCTGGTTTGCCATGGCTGACCGCTGTTCCCGGACAATCATCGCCACACACTTATTGAATTAAGCTCAAGGGCATACACGGGGCCTGAACCGCAGTGTTCAGGTCGCCGGTACTGGAGAAAAAAAGCATGAGCAACTGGTTGGTAGACAAGCTGATTCCTTCGATCATGCGTTCCGAGGTCAAAAAGAGCTCGGTACCTGAAGGCCTGTGGCACAAATGCCCGTCTTGTGACGCTGTGCTTTACCGTCCAGAGCTGGAAAAGACCCTGGACGTTTGCCCCAAGTGCAATCACCACATGCGCATCGACGCACGTGCACGCATCAACATCTTCCTGGACGCTGACGGTCGCAACGAGTTGGGTGCTGATCTGGAGCCTGTTGACCGTCTCAAATTCCGCGACAGCAAAAAGTACAAAGACCGCATTGTCGGCGCGCAAAAGCAGACCGGCGAAAAAGACGCTCTGGTGTCCATGAGCGGTACCCTGCTGGGCATGCCGATTGTGGTGTCGGCGTTTGAGTTCTCCTTCATGGGTGGCTCGATGGGTGCCATCGTCGGTGAGCGCTTCGTTCGCGCCGCCAACTACGCCCTCGAAAACCGCTGCCCAATGGTCTGCTTCTCCGCTTCCGGCGGTGCGCGCATGCAAGAAGCGCTGATCTCCCTGATGCAAATGGCCAAGACCTCTGCGGTACTGGCGCGTCTGCGTGAAGAAGGCATTCCGTTTATCTCGGTATTGACTGACCCGGTGTACGGCGGTGTTTCGGCCAGCCTGGCGATGTTGGGTGACGTGATCGTGGCTGAGCCAAAAGCGCTGATCGGTTTCGCCGGTCCGCGAGTGATTGAGCAAACCGTTCGCGAAAAACTGCCAGAAGGCTTCCAGCGCAGCGAATTCCTGCTGGAGCATGGCGCCATTGACCTGATTATTTCGCGTCAGGAGCTGCGTCCGCGCCTGGGTAACCTGCTGGCACAAATGATGGGCCTGCCAACACCTGAGTTTGTGGCTGTGCCTGTTGAAACCGTCGTTGTCCCACCGGCACCTGCAAACCTATGACCCAGCGCACCCTTGGCGAGTGGCTCGCCTATCTTGAACAGTTGCATCCGGCTGCCATCGACATGGGGCTGGACCGCGCACGAGAGGTAACGAACCGCATGGGCTTGCAAAAGCCCGCGCCATGGGTGGTGACAGTCACTGGCACCAACGGTAAAGGTTCGACCTGTGCATTCGTTGCCTCGTTGCTGCGTGCGCAAGGGCTCAAGGTCGGGGTTTACAACTCGCCGCATCTGCTGCGCTATAACGAGCGTGTGCAGATCGACGGGGTTGAAGTCTCGGACTCGCAGTTGTGCGAAGCCTTTGAGGCGTTGAACGCCGGTCGCGGGGAAACATCCCTGACCTACTTTGAGATGGGCACGCTGGCTGCGTTCTGGCTGTTCGAGCGCGCACAACTGGACGTTGTGGTGCTTGAAGTCGGGCTGGGCGGGCGACTGGATGCGGTCAACCTGGTTGACGCTGACATGGCGCTGGTCACCAGCATTGGCGTCGATCACGTGGAGTACCTCGGTAATACCCGTGAATCCGTTGCCTATGAAAAGGCCGGGATTTTCCGCCAGGGCAAGCCGGCCTTGTGCGGTGATCTTGACCCGCCTCAACCTCTGCTCGACAAAGCCAAAGAGCTGGCTTGCCCGCTGTTGCTGCGCGGGCGTGATTTTAATCTGACCATTGCCGACACTGTCTGGCATTGGCAGGGGCGTGATGCACAAGGGCAAACGCTCGAGCTGCGCGATTTGCCGTTGCTGGATCTGCCCATGGAAAACGCAGCGCTGGCGCTTCAGGCGTATGCCCTGACGCAGTGGCCTTGGGATCCGCAGACGGTGATCAAGGCGCTGTTGGCGACCAAGGTCACCGGGCGTCTTGACCGTCGCCAGATCAATTGGAACGGCAAGCCGCTGAGCCTGTTGCTGGATGTCGGCCATAACGGCCATGCTGCCGAGTATTTACGCAAGCGTTTGCAACAACGACCGTTGGCGGGCAAGCGTTTGGCGGTGTTTGGTCTGTTGGCAGACAAGGATCTGGATGCCGTTGTGTCGCAACTCACTGATGTTGTCGAGCATTGGGCAGTCGCGCCACTGAACACCGGGCGTTCGCGCCCTGCGGCTGAGTTGCAGGCTGCGCTGCAAGCGTTGGGCGCATCGGTTACCCCGTACGACAGTGTTGATGCAGCACTTGAGGCGCAGTGCGAACGGGCTACGCCGCAAGATGAAATTTTGCTGTTCGGGTCATTTTATTGTGTCGCTCAGGCGCTTGAATGGCTGGAGCGGCGCGCCAAGGAGGAGGCTGCAAATGGCTTTGCTGGATAAGGTATTCAAGCAGCGGATGGTTGGGGCGCTGGTACTGATCGCTCTGGCGGTGATTTTTCTGCCCATGCTGTTTTCGCGTCAGGATGAGCAGCGCCAGGTTCAGGTCGATGCGCCGACGGCGCCACAAGCACCCGTCATGCCTCAGGTTCAGGTAGAGCCTGTGCCGGTGCCAGAGCCGCAAGTCATTGAGCAAGAGCCGGAACTGCCGGTCGAGCAAGCCGTGGTTGCAGCGCCAAAACCTGCGCCTGCACCTGCTCCGGCGCCGGTTGCACCAGTGGTCAGCAAACCGGTAGCGCCCGCCAAGCCGCCTGCAGTCACGCCAGCGCAAAAGGTGGCGCAGCCGCCAGCCAAGCTCGACACCACGCAAAAGCGTGTAGACCCTAACGGTTTGCCCATCAGTTGGTCGATCCAGTTGGTGAGTCTGTCCAATCGTGCCAGCGCCGATAACTTGCAAAAAACCCTTCGTAATCAAGGTTATAACGCTTACGTTCGATCGTCTGGCGGGATGAACCGGGTTTTTGTAGGGCCGTTGCTGGAACGTGCAGAGGCCGATCGGATGCGTGACATTCTCGACAAGCAGCAAAATCTCAAGGGTTTTGTGGTGCGCTTCCAGCCTGAGCGTGGCTAAGCGCATAAAAAGGTTGGGTCTGATAGCCAATGCACTGATAAATCGCCTGACTTGAGAGGCGGCGCTCTGCTAAAATGCGCCGCCTTATCTGTCTGTAGACTGAACTGTGCCATTTACCTGGGTTGACTGGGCGATCGTTGCAATCATCGCCATTTCTGCATTGATCAGCTTGAAGCGCGGCTTCGTAAAAGAAGCGCTGTCGCTGTGCACCTGGATCATTGCCGGGGTTGTCGCCTGGATGTTCGGCGGTTCGTTGTCACAGTACCTCACCGGATACATCGAAACACCTTCCGCCCGCATCATCGTCGGGTGCACCATCATGTTTGTCGCCACCTTGCTGGTAGGCGCAATGATCAACTTTCTTATCGGCGAACTGATTCGCGTCACCGGGTTGTCCGGGACCGATCGTTTTCTCGGCATGGCCTTTGGCGCTGCGCGTGGCGCGCTGCTGGTGGTCGTGGGGGTCGGGCTCTTGAGCCTGGGGCCGGTGCAGCAAGACTCGTGGTGGCAGGAGTCCAGGCTCATGCCACAATTTCTATTGGTTGCCGATTGGTCGAAAAACCTCATTTTGGGGTGGAGTAGCCAATGGTTGGCCAGCGGTATCAGCGCACCTGCTGATCTACCGTTCAAGGAGCACCTCTTGCCGGCTATCCAGCCCAAGTGAGCGGTGTTCAGTTCAGATCCATTAAGTAGGGGTTGCGTCGCATGTGTGGCATCGTCGGTATCGTCGGTAAGTCGAACGTCAATCAGGCGCTGTATGACGCGCTAACCGTCCTCCAGCACCGCGGCCAGGATGCTGCCGGTATTGTAACCAGCCATAATGGCCGGTTATTCCTGCGCAAGGACAACGGGTTGGTGCGGGATGTGTTTCATCAGCGCCACATGCAGCGCCTGGTTGGTAACGTGGGCATCGGCCATGTGCGTTATCCAACAGCAGGTAGCTCGACTTCAGCAGAGGCACAGCCGTTTTACGTCAACTCGCCGTATGGCATCACCTTGGCGCACAACGGCAACCTGACCAACGTTGAACAGCTGGCCAAGGAGATTTACGAATCTGACTTGCGTCACGTCAACACCAACTCGGACTCGGAAGTCCTGCTCAACGTCTTCGCCCATGAATTGGCGCAACGTGGCAAGTTGCAACCGACTGAAGAAGACGTTTTCGCCGCTGTGACTGACGTGCACAACCGTTGCCGCGGTGGTTATGCCGTGGTGGCGATGATCACCGGTTACGGCATCGTCGGTTTCCGCGATCCTAACGGCATCCGCCCGATCGTGTTCGGCCAGCGTCACACCGACGAAGGCGTCGAGTACATGATCGCTTCCGAAAGCGTGTCGCTCGACGTGCTGGGCTTTACCCTGATTCGCGACCTGGCGCCGGGCGAAGCGGTTTACATCACTGAAGACGGCAAGCTGCACACCCGTCAGTGCGCAGTAAACCCGCAACTGACCCCGTGCATCTTCGAACACGTGTACCTGGCGCGTCCGGACTCGATCATCGACGGCGTTTCGGTGTACAAGGCGCGTCTGCGCATGGGCGAAAAGCTGGCCGAGAAGATCCTGCGCGAGCGTCCAGACCACGACATCGACGTGGTCATCCCGATCCCGGACACTAGCCGTACCGCTGCGCTGGAGCTGGCGAACCACTTGGGCGTCAAGTTCCGCGAAGGCTTCGTTAAAAACCGTTACATCGGCCGTACCTTCATCATGCCGGGCCAGGCTGCACGTAAAAAATCAGTGCGCCAGAAGCTCAACGCCATCGAACTTGAGTTCCGTGGCAAGAACGTGATGCTGGTCGATGACTCGATCGTACGTGGCACCACCTGCAAGCAGATCATTCAGATGGCCCGTGAAGCGGGTGCGAAGAATGTTTACTTCTGCTCGGCAGCCCCGGCGGTACGCTACCCGAACGTGTACGGCATCGACATGCCAAGCGCTCACGAACTGATTGCCCACAACCGTACTACCCAGGACGTGGCTGACCTGATCGGCGCTGACTGGCTGATCTATCAAGACCTGCCAGACCTGATCGAAGCGGTCGGTGGCGGCAAGATCAAGATCGAGAAATTTGACTGCGCGGTGTTTGACGGCAAGTACGTGACCGGCGACATTGACGAGAACTACCTGGACCGCATCGAGCGTGCGCGCAATGATGCCTCCAAGGTGATTGCTCAAGGCGTCGGTGCAACGATAGGCTTGTACAACAACTAAGCTTCAACACACCGGCCCTGATGGGCCGGTTTGCATTGTTCTTACTTAAAAGCATTTATATACAAGGCAAGGAGTGGGCAGCATGAGTCAGGATTGGGATGCCGGTCGGCTGGACAGCGACCTCGAGGGCGTAGCGTTCGACACCTTGGCTGTGCGTGCTGGCCAGCACCGTTCGCCAGAAGGCGAGCACGGTGATGCAATGTACCTGACCTCCAGCTACGTGTTCCGCACGGCTGCCGATGCGGCGGCGCGGTTCTCGGGTGAGGTCCCGGGCAACGTTTATTCGCGTTACACCAACCCTACGGTGCGTGCGTTCGAAGAGCGTATCGCGGCACTGGAAGGGGCGGAGCAGGCCGTTGCCACGGCAACCGGCATGGCCGCCATTTTGTCGGTGGTGATGAGCCTGTGCAGCGCTGGAGACCACGTGCTGGTTTCGCGCAGCGTCTTTGGTTCGACCATCAGCCTGTTCGAAAAATACTTCAAGCGCTTTGGCATTGAGGTGGACTACGTGCCGCTGGCCGAACTGCAAGGATGGGATGCGGCGATCAAGCCGAACACCAAATTGCTGTTTGTGGAGTCGCCGTCCAACCCCTTGGCGGAACTGGTAGACATCACCGCGCTGGCTGAAATTGCCCACGCCAAGGGTGCGCTGCTGGTGGTCGACAACTGCTTCTGTACGCCAGCCTTGCAGCAGCCGGTCAAGCTGGGCGCTGACATCGTTGTGCACTCGGCGACCAAGTTCATCGACGGCCAGGGCCGTTGCATGGGCGGTGTTGTGGCGGGGCGCAGCGAACTGATGAAAGAAGTCGTCGGCTTTTTGCGCACTGCCGGGCCGACCCTGAGCCCGTTCAACGCCTGGATCTTCCTCAAAGGTCTGGAAACCCTCAACCTGCGTATGCGCGCGCACTGCGCCAGCGCCTTGGCTCTGGCCGAGTGGCTGGAGCAGCAGGACGGCGTCGAGAAAGTTCACTACGCGGGCCTTAAGAGCCACCCGCAGCATGCATTGGCCCAGCGCCAGCAGCGCGGCTTCGGTGCAGTGGTCAGCTTTGAAGTCAAAGGCGGCAAAGAGGGCGCCTGGCGCTTTATCGACGCCACCCGCCTGATTTCCATCACCGCTAACCTGGGTGACAGCAAAACCACCATTACCCACCCGGCGACCACCTCCCACGGTCGTCTGGCGCCACAAGAGCGCGAAGCGGCCGGCATCCGTGACAGTCTGATCCGCATTGCGGTCGGCCTGGAAGACGTAGCTGACCTGCAAGCTGACCTGTCGCGAGGCTTGGCCGTACTGTGACCGAATGGGCGCTTGAATCAGCGATTGAGGGCAATGGCCGTGTAGCACTGGTGACCGGTGCTGCACGCGGCATTGGTCTGGGGATTGCGGCGTGGTTGATCAGTGAAGGTTGGCAAGTGGTGCTGACCGACATTGATCGTGCGCGTGGCTCAAAAGTGGTCAAGGCGCTGGGTGACAGCGCCTGGTTCGTGGCCATGGACGTGTCGGTCGAGGCCGACGTGATTCAGTGTGTGGCCCAAGTGTTGGGGCAGTTCGGGCGTCTGGATGCGCTGGTATCGAACGCTGCGATTGCCGATCCGCACAACATGACCCTTGAAAGCCTCGATCTGGATCACTGGAACCGCGTACTGGCCGTCAACCTCACCGGGCCGATGCTGTTGGCCAAGCACTGTGCGCCTTATTTGCGCGCGCATTGCGGTTCGATCGTCAACCTGGCGTCCACCCGCGCCCGCCAGTCAGAGCCAGACACCGAGGCTTACGTGGCGAGCAAGGGCGGGTTGCTGGCGTTGACCCATGCGCTGGCCATCAGCCTTGGGCCGGAGATCCGCGTCAATGCTGTCAGCCCCGGCTGGATCGACGCACGTGACCCTTCTGTGCGCCGCGCAGAGCCGTTAACCGACGCCGATCACGCGCAACACCCGACTGGCCGGGTAGGGACCGTTGAAGACGTGGCGGCGATGGTCGCCTGGTTGCTGTCGCGCAATGCCGGTTTTGTCACCGGGCAGGAGTTTGTCGTGGACGGTGGCATGAGCAAGAAAATGGTTTATGACGAGTAACTGAGTTTTTTTGCTTTTTTTGAAAAAAACTCAACCTTGTCCTTGACTTAGCTTCAATACCTGCGTAAATTTCGCGGCCTCAACGAAGCAAAGGGTGATTAGCTCAGCTGGGAGAGCATCTGCCTTACAAGCAGAGGGTCGGCGGTTCGATCCCGTCATCACCCACCACTTCTTGAGTTTCTCGAAAGAGAAGGTCGCTTTTAACGAAGCAACCAACCGACGCGCAGCGGTAGTTCAGTCGGTTAGAATACCGGCCTGTCACGCCGGGGGTCGCGGGTTCGAGTCCCGT
>Ga0302347_1000117_pt1 | contig 147376 bp, 148 predicted proteins | sample PhyWR1_FD_202178 | JGI IMG/M metagenome (GOLD analysis project Ga0302347, IMG submission 202178) | Leaf surface microbial communities from wheat plants in UC Gill Tract Community Farm, Albany, California, United States - DLSL W.R1 (v2)... | ecosystem: Host-associated > Plants > Phyllosphere >... | reverse complement strand
ATGGTGGCTGCATACATCGCTTTGACAATGGCGCTCTGGAGTTGTGTATTTTGCAGTGTATCGAGCATTTTCATTTGCTCCATTACACTGTAGAACACGTTCGCGCCACGAGTTTGACCGTCTTCAGTGGGTTCAAATATATGAATAAAAGAAGGCCTTCCCCCTGGTAACTCACGCGGTATATAAGTCCATTTCTGGGATGACCATCCCGGATAACTATCCTCACTAACGTAATAGCCCAGGGCAGCACCACTGTTGTTAATCTGTACGCCAGCGCGGCAATTACGGGAATCTCCCGTATTATTGGGATTACTGACCCGCTTGGGGCTTACAATCTTAAACTGGGTTCGGAAAAGCCGCGATGCGCTGCTATCCCATGTTGGTTGAACACACAGCTCGCCATTAAACGCGTGAGTAGCAACACCTTCACGGATCATCATCGTGAATGTGCGCTTGCGTTCAGTATCAATACAGCAGCAGTCATCCTCTGCGAACTCTTTCCAGGCAGCCTCTACCTCTCGTGAAAATGCTCGCGCCTCTTCTTCACTAATTCCCAGAAATCGCCAGCTGGGTCGGTGACTCAAGCGGAAAAATGAGCCAACAATATGATCCTGGTGAAGCTGAATAGCATTTGCTGCATAGCCATTGTTGCGTACAAGATCATCCGCGCGGGCATTGCCACGAGAAAAGTTAGGGAGCAGTGCAGCATCAGCACCTTCGCTGGGAGGATTCCACGCGCGCAATTGACCACCAAAGCCACCCGCTCCGCCATGATATCCGGCATACTCACGCAGACCCGTTTTTCCATCCGGCCCTAATAATGCAGGTGTTTTCATGTGTAGAATCCTGCCGGTCCCCGGCGTCGTGTTGAGGAGCCAACTTGAACTTCAAGTTCAGCAATGTATTTTTTCAGTTCAGCAACGGAAGTGGCAGTAAACTCTACTTTACGACCGTCTTTTTGTACTGTAGCGACCCGCTTTCCCAACATCAGGTCATGTAATGCATCGCGGGCAGCATCGAGTTCAGACAGCGTCGCCATTATTCTTCTCCGGCTAATTCCCGGGCGTAGTCCGCCAGAGTTTTTGTGTTTTTACGTGTATGTTCTTCCTCCAGCAGGCTTGCCAGAAGAACATCAAGATTAAGTTGCCAGCGTGAGATACTGATCCTCAGAGCAGCCAGTGCATAAACAAAGCAGTCAAGAGCCTCGTTACGCCTTTTTTTACTGTCCCAGACAATCTTTTTCTGACCATCCACCCATTTTTCGACCTGCTCTTCCGCCGTCAGTTGCTGAGCTTCAGCGAGGTCATAAATTTCCGGGTTGTTTGGAAAGTGAACGGCACCAGCAAGAGGTTCCTCCGCACGAGGAATAAGGGTGAAACGGTTATAGATTTGCTCTTTTGCCGTATCCGTTCCGATTTCTGTCAGATACACGCCATTTTTGTTGCGTTTACGGGGCATATTGGCGACTGGCTTTCCGTATACCGAAGCGCCTTTAATGGGGATAATTCGAAATAAACCGAGCTTTTTGGAACGGTCATAAACAATGGTCGGGTCTATGCCGCCAATATCCCAACAAATGCGGGATATCGACATTTCAACACTATTTGACCGTGAATAGGTTTTCCCGATAGCTTCGTCCACCCTTAAAAGCGTGGATTCATCATCATGGCGGCCCATAATGATTACGCGATCAATTAACCAACTTTCTTCACTAGGTCCCCAACCCCAGACACGCATTTCATAACGGTCCAGCTGTGAGTCAATTCCTGCCGTGAGATAAGCCACTCGGTCGGGAACGGCAGAGGCAAAGTGTTCTATGCGTTCAGCCATAACATCAGCATCAGGCCGCTCACCAATCTTGGGCTCCCATGTTTCACCGAGCGTTGTATTGGTGAAGGTTTTACGTTTACCAATATCTCCTTTGGTTTTTATCCAGTCTTTTACAATCTGCACCCAGGTTGTAAACGGGCTGTATGCGGTCCAGATATGAAAAGTAACGCTGTCAGGTGGGTCTATTTCTGTACCTTTTGACGAAAACCACGTTAACCCGTCCCGCGTCCATATTCCGGTCACGTCGCAAATATAGCGAGCATCAGTAAAATCCAATTCGTGCTGCTTAATAACACAGGCGCTATGCTCACAAAGGTAATAAACACTGGATGGCTCTCCGGGATTCCACTTAAAACCGAATGCCGTTTCCTTGTCGCCAAACTTCAGATACTGCTCTTCTCCACAATGCGGGCAGCGAACATAAAATCGCATAAAATGCTCTGACTCTTTGGCAGCGCGTTCTATCTGGCAGGTACCCTTTAGTTTTGGTGTTGATCCGCGAATTGATTTGGGCCAGACAGAACCTTCAATACGTTTATCACCCAAAAATGTAGGCGAGCCCTCTTTCTCAATGTCATCATCGAATGCGGCTAACTCATCATATCCGGCAACATCCACTGATTTTTCACGATAGTTTTTTGCCGCCTTTCCACCCAGACACCAGAAACCGCGACCATTAGAAAAACGCTTCATACTGAGCGTGTTATCCCGGTTTTTTTTGCCATACCACGGAGCTAGGGAAAGCAGAGAGGGAACATCACGGATAGTCGGCTCTACGTGAGACTTCATAAAGTTCTCAGCGTCGCTGTCTGTAGGTAGCCAGATTAAGGAGTTACGCTGTTTGTGCTCAATAAAGTACGCATACACGCCAAGTAACATTTTGGAATAGCCAACGCGGGCTGATTTAACAACGTTCACCTCACGGATAAAATCATTACCCATCGTATTCATTATCGCGCATTGAAAAGGCAGGGTAACCCAGCGCCCTTCCTGATAGGACGACTCTTTAGGTAGATAATAATGATTGTCGGCCCATTCAACAGCCGTTTGCGGTTCAGGACGATACAGCGAGCGAAGCCCTGATCGAGCAGAATGTTGAAGTCCATTAACCTGCTTTGTTCATGGCTTTGATGATGTCCTTCTTCAGGAAATCAATATGTCGGTTTTCCAGCTCAGGAAAGCGCCGCTGAACCGACAGAGGAACCCCATCGAGAATACTGGCAATTTCTCCGGCTATCCGCGACAGCACGAACGTGCAGAATGCGGTCTCAACCACTTCAGCGGTATCTTTAGCATTTTTCAGTTCCTGTGCATCGGCTTGGGCTTTTGTAAGCCGGTGACGCTCGTAGTCGATGGTGCCTGGCTGAAGGTCTGATTCGCTAATACTCTTGAGCTCATCAACCTCTTTCCGTAATTTTTCATTCTCGATAGTGGCATCACGATCTGAACACCATCCTATCGTTTCGGCAGTTTCATAAAGAACTTCATTACCTTTACCGCCACCCCGTAATATAGGCATTCCCTGATCCTGCCAGTTCTGGATCGTTCGTATGCTGACGCCGAAAATCTCAGAAAGCTGCTTTTTGTTAACCTCCATAGCTCACTCCATGCGCAAAAATAGAGAAAGGAAACAATAGGCGGTTATCTGCCCAGTGAAATGGCCTGCCGTTTCCTTTCTTTTTATGAGGTCACTATTTTAAAAACAACAAGTTACGGAGAAGAAGAACGGAAACGGCAAAAACCTGAAAATTTTCATAAATAGCGAGAAACCGCGAGGTCGCCGCCCCGTAATGAGTCAGAGTCCCGGAAAGGACCCATAACATTAGTAATCACTATCATCACAGATGCAAATCGTAATACCTTTTTATAAACCACGTAATTTTTACAGTTATCAATGGCATAAATAATAGCTCTCCGATATTCTGTGAAAAAATGGAGGGTTTATGGATATCACTACAATCAATCAGATTATTGCTGCAAGTGCTGGCCTTACAGGTGCTTTAATTGGTGCTGGCATATCAGGTTGGGTTACCCATCGAATAAGCAAAGACAATCATAATATTGAAAAACAGTCTTTAGCTGCTGGATTTATCGCTGAAATAAATGCTTTACAAACAATTATTAGTGTGCGCGGGTATTTGGAGGCGTTTCAAAACTATGCCAACCACCCAGATATAATCAATGGTGATTCAATGAAAATAAGCATTATAATTCCTGACAACTATGCCCGTTTCTACAATGCCAATGTTAATAAAGTGGGTTTACTCGGTCCTGAAAAAACCCCGCTTGTAATCCGTTACCATCAATTCTTGCAATCAATCTCTTTTGATTTCAGACCTGGTTCTTACATCCAAGAAAATGGATTTAACACTGAATCTATTAATGAAACTATAAGAATGCTAAAAGAAGTGAAGAGATTAGGTGACCAAATCACTTCATAACAATTTTATGAAAATTCTTTTAATATCAGTAATGAGCAACTTACATTCGAAAAGCTAGCCATTTCCCGGGAGCCACCCGCCCCGTGGTAGGAGCCCTCTCCGGGAGTACCTTTTAAAATGATATCAATTCTTATTATCAATAATGGGTTTTGTTATGGAAATAAAAAGCCACCCTAAGGTGGCCTTTGTGGTGGTAACAGAAAAATAACCGTTAGTAGTAGTTAATTAGATCTCATAGGGGTATTACTTAATAACCAATTCATTTGCAAACCTAATCAATGATAATAAGAACCACACGTTTCCCACGTTCTATTTATACTCAGCCAGAAAAGAGCATTTAGCTCTCCAGTTTCAGCATCATAGATTTCAATAACATTAATATTTATTATAGTGGCAAGTATTGATTTAGACATTAAATTAATAAAACCATCAAATGAATTAGCAAATAAAACAACATCTTTATTTCTACTGAGATTATTATTCCGATTATACGCCAGAATTATGTATCGATAAGAATTTGACATCCAATGTCCTCACTCTTTATAAAAATAAAATTTAAAAACTCGATACTACTCTCAAGCATTTCATATCAAAGAGATTTATTCTTTTGTTCTACAGAACTAATTATTACTGTGATAGGCCCACAAGAAGTCAATCTCCTTTTGACGAGTAGTAGTTAGAGTAAAGCACTTTAAATAGTCATAATCAATATATTGTTTTTAAATTTATGACGAGAGCAAAAAATTAATGACACGTTGAGATTATTGATGTGTGTCAACTATTGCAATAAACAAATCACTTGCTCCTTTCATGCCTATACATTCATTCATAAATGCTCTTAGCATTAGGGTGGGGTAACCCTACTGTTTTCAATTTCTCGGATGCTAGATAATTGATTATTCACCTTTTCAGTTTCTGCCAGCAGCAACCTAACCCAAGGAACAGTTTGGCAGTACGTCAATCGCTTGGCGGTAACGGTACTATTATCGGCTTCAACAATTCCGCTGGTATCGGTATGCATTGCGCTGGCACGTAAACGGTTCGTGTATTCGAGCAACCCGTCAGAGATATCAGCAGGAACAAGCAAATTGCAGTTTTTTTCACGGCGGAGTATCTCCCGGTATTCAATAACCGTTTTTTCAGTTTTAGCGCCAATGAGAGAATTATTCCGACTAGTAAAATCGGAAACCTGATTGAAGCGGTTAAAGTTAAACGCCTGACTAGCTATTACTCCACGCTGGCTATAAACCTCGCCCTGAGCCGTTTGTAATAAAGAATTGTTATGACCAACACTCCAGATAAGTCCACCAGCCAGGCATATAACGAATAACCCAAGAATTATTGGAAAAGCCTTCATTGTGCCATCCCCCAGCAGGTTAACGCCGATTCCTGATCGCGGCGAGACACCTGACCGTAGCAACCATTTGAACGAATACGGCAATCTCTGCCGCCATCCTTAATCCACCAACGGATAGCCTCACACGCCCCTTTTGTATCGCCAGCATTCATTCGCTTGTAGAAAGTTGAAGGGAAGCATTTACCGGGACCGATGTTGTACGGGCAAAAACTGGCTATACCTGCTTTCTGCGGTTCAGTCAGTGATACTTTTATATTCCGATTTACCCAGGCTAGCGCCTTATCACGCTCAATAGCATTAACCTGGGTGCATTTCTCAGTGGTTAACTTCATTCCCTGAACTACCGGATTGCCGTCTACCATCGTAGCGCCACGGCATATGGTCCAGATAGGAGGCCTTGTACTATCGAGATAAGACGTAAGGTGATTACCTTCCTTCTCATCAAGAAACTGGTCGAGAATAACCGGAGCCGATGCACCAGCGACTATCAGAGCAATAACTGCTGCACTAAGTTTACTTTTGAGGGAGGCCATTAATTCTGTCCTCTCTTTCTTTGCGCCGGTAGTACCAATTCACCCCGCAAGTAATAACAGTGCAGGCGATACCAACAATAATTGCCCAGTCACTCAGGCTCATTCCTGCAATTTTATCGGCCAACAGAAACGCTCCTGATTTGGTTGCACCGGCATATGCTTTGGCTGAGACACCACAGCCCGTCAGTGCGGTGCCAGTGCCGTATGAAAGTCTGCTGTATAGAGTGCTCATTTTTTTCATAACCTCACCTCCGGTTGTCGGACGGTGCTGTGTAGGTGAAAGGATGCGCCCCATCCATGGCGTCAATAGATAAGGTGGTTAGCTGTATGGATGGGCGCAAAGAAGAAAGGCCGCACAACCGTGGCTCTTAGATAAATATATTGTTGGGTAGTAGAGATGCATTTAGGGAATCAAACCCTATTCTTACAGGCTAAAAACAGCCTGCCGCCTAGCTTGTTTGACTCAATGTGTGCTCGATATTTAACTATGTTCACATAAGGGCTTAAAACTAGCAAACAGCAACGGTAGAGGGTCGACTCCATTATTCTGCCGACAAAAAGTCATACATCTATGATGATGCTAGATGCGTTTATACATTACGTTTAACGAGTAAAGCGCACTGCTCTATGGATAAGCGAAAATAGAAATAATCTGCATCTAGTTGCGCTATGAGGTGAAAAAATCTGTACCAGCACGGTTTTCAGGCTCAGCAACAGCCTAACTTTATAGCAACTTTTATCATGCTATATCATTTTTTGCGTACGCGTTAAGTTTTTAATGTAGACTCGTTGATGAAGGGATAGATCTAGAATTACAGCTTTCTAGATTTTTGCCTGATAGTTTCAGTATTAGTAAAGTTCATAGAACTAAACCAGCAACAAGGACGTTGGAGGAAGAGTGAATATGTCAGTAATAAAATCTATTAAAATCAATGGGTTTAAATCAATATGGGATCAAGAAATTGATTTTGGACGACTAAATATTATCATTGGTACTAACGGCGCTGGTAAGAGTAATCTTCTTGAAGCTATAGCAATGATGTCAGCTTCGGTTGAAGGTGGGGTTGATTATGAAAGATTATCTCGGCGTGGGGCACGACTATCTTCACATGAAATTTTTCGAAGTTCTTTTCGAAATAAACACCGTCGTAACACTTTGACTTTAGAGGGAACGCTCGAAAATATTTCATACAGACTAAGTCTAAATGCAGTCGATGGATTCACTTACAACGCTGAGTCTTTAAAAAATAATGATGGGCAGACTTTAGCTGGACGATCAAATAATGGCAGCACTATTTTTGGCACACGGCTACCTGGCTCATTAAACAATAACAGCAGTATATTATCAGCTTACCGTTCTCTATTAAAAGTTGATAGTTCAATACATAAAGATTTGAATGATCTTGATAACTTTGCAATATATTCACCGTCAACTCCAATTTTGAGAGGTGTTGCAACAGATAATAGTAATAAATCGCCACTAGGATTATATGGCGGTAGATTAGCGGAGGCCCTATATGAGATTATTAATGAAAATAAACATAATGAAGAGTTATTCAGTTTCTTTGAACTACTCGATTGGTTTTCCTCAATAGGAACTACCAGTGACATTAGCAGTTCACTAATTTCTGAACATGTTAATTTAGGTCGTCGAGTTGTAAAATATAAAGATATGTATATGAAATCAAATTTCAATGATCTCTATGCATATGACGTTAGCGAGGGTGCACTTTTTATTCTATTTGTTTTAGTATTAATAGCACACAAAGAATCACCTAATATATTTGCATTAGACAATGTTGACAATGCTCTTAATCCAGGACTTGTTAGAAAATTAATGGAGAAAATTGTTACTATACTAAACAATGATAACCATTGTAAAAAACAGATATTTTTCACCACACACAACCCTAGCACTTTAGATGCAATAGATTTATTTAATGACGATCACAGATTAATTGTAGCTTCACGATCGAGCGATGGACAAAGTATATTTACAAGAGTATCGCCACCAAAAGGAATGACTAGAGAAAGGTGGGAAGATGAGTTCTATGGGATGAAATTATCTGAAATCTGGCTCTCTGGAGCTATAGGTGGAATGCCAACGGAGTTTTGATAGTGGGTAAAAAACTAATTTTTCTTCTTGTATGTGAGGGGCCCTCTGATATTCCAATAATCAAAAGAGTAACAGAGGAAATTTGTAAGCAAACAGGAAAAACTGTTGAGGTGCGGCATATTTCACCTCAACAAGATGGAACCGGTTGCTGGGAAAGACACGGCTGGACGGGTGTGATGAGATGGTGTGGTCTTTATGGCGATAAAAAACAAGAAGACCTAGATAAACTCCCTGAAACTATCAGACATAGTGTCAAAAGAAAAAACTGGAGAGCATTGCTACAACTTGGAAACGCTGATGGATTAATCATACAAATGGATACTGATATTGCCCATGAGTTAACCAACCTCCCGGATAGATTTGATATTACAGAGAACTCTAGACGCAAATATTGCGAAGATTCAATCTTATCAAAGATAGGAATGATAAACACGGATCCAAATTTAGTTTTGCTGCTTCCATCGTTCTCAACTGAGACATGGATTGTTGCAACATTCGATGAATCTCATTATATATTTAAAAATGAACAAAAACCAATTGAATTTGAAAAATTATCAAATTGTGAGCAACTACTTATAGACATAGGAATGAAAAAAGAAAGGAAAAAAGGGAAGTACAAACTTAAAAAATCTCATGATATATATATCCAACATGCCGAAACCATTGTAAATAATATTGAAACAGTTAAAAAAAGATGCGCCGAAGTTAATACGTACCAAGATAAAATTAAGCAGTTTTAAAAAGAAGGCCTTTACATTGGCCTTCTTTAAATTTAATCAAAAGCAGAAAAAACCCCCTCAATAAAACCTAAGGCAGTTTGTAATTCTTTCCTGATTGTGCCATCTGAGCGCTTACGCTTTTTTGCAATAACACGTAGTGATATACCTCTAACAAAATGGGCAATGACTAACTCATGTTCTTCTGGTCTATATTTTTTCAGTCTTGCTATACAGCCATCAATCAATATGCCTTCATCATCGTCACACTGAATTCGTGATTTCTTTCCATGAGGGATTAGCCCCTTAAAACCTGCAGCAATAGGTTGCCAGTCAACACCGCTATTATCTGAAGCTGCCCAAGCACCCCAACGCTCTAGAACATCATACATATCACGCATAGTTTCTCCTTACGCCAGAACGCCAAGCGCGTAGGCCCGGTCCAGCAATCTGATTATCATTTCTGGCTGTGTGCCGTATTTCTGCTCAAATACCTTTGGATCCCGGTGCAATTCATCGTGGTGCTTTCTACATAGTGGGATTGTCAGGATGTCGTGCGCTTTAATACCCATTCCACCCTGCCCCCAACCTATTAAGTGATGAGGGTCATCAGCTGGCTGGTTGCAGCACTGGCAAGGCTGAGTCTTAACCCATTGCAGATATTTGGGGTTCTCCCACCGGATACGTTTAGGCCGGGCAAATAGCGTTTGTGGTGATTCCGGGTCAACAGCCAGGGTGACAACTGGTTTAGTTAGTGGGGCTGGCGACTCACGATTGATGTAGGGATCCGCACGGTCACATAACAGCTTGGTCGATGGGATTGATGGCCTTGTGTCAGATTCCTTTTGCACACTCTTATGCACTTCTACTGGTATTCTCAGAGCCTGCCGAGCCAGCGATTCGGTAATGGTATCAGGTATGCCCTGGTATATTGCCCACCAGCAAATCTCAGCCACTGATAATACCCGCTCTGAGTTATAGCCTAGAGTGGTCAATATGCTGAATATCACCCACTCAATGACATTTTTCCGGGCTATATCCCCCAGCTGGCTGGTGAAATGGTCACGTAGCTTGTTATCACAGGACCAGCAGAGTGCAATAGCGCCCGGCTCGTGGCGCATTGTTACTATCTCACGGTGATGATAGTCAGCGTGTGGCCACTGACAGTGTTTAATCCGCTTTAGTAACCAGCTTTCGAGGGAGCTTATGCCACCAGCAGCCAGAATCACTCGTTCATCAGTAAAAAATGGCACCAATAGCGGATCCTCTGCCAGCGGCTGACGAGCGGCGGGAACAGCACCAGATGGCAGAGCCAACATATCAGCAGGCTCTAACTCAACCAGAACCCGGCGCCCAGACAAAAATATTGGCAACAGGTCACGACCGGGCTTCAATATCACCTGGTCTAGCTGGTGGATAACAATAGGGGTAAGTAGCGCTCTCACTCCGCCCCCTCAGTCGTTAGGTACTCAGCCCATAACGGCTCCTTGTTAGGGACTCTCCAGTCAGTATTCACGCTTGGTGGGAATGGCAGGTTTAGTTTCATCGGAGCACCGCAAGAATGTCAGACGCCCGGGCGCGATCGCCTTTGCATGAGATGCTACGGCGCCCATTGATTGAGTGAAGGGTAAAGCCGCGCTGTTGATACAGTTCGGCAATGCGAGGGGATCCTGAATTAGAAATAATCACCGTGGCGCCACGCTGGTGGGCAGCGACACAGCACTTCACTAATTTCTCCTGGGCATCCCAGTTAAAACCACCAGCTGCGTAACCAGTGAATCCATTAGCGTCAGGCATTGGCTCATATGGGGGATCGCAATAAACTACATCGGCCTCCCCGGCCAGTGCCAGGGTACGGGAAAACTCAGCATTGAGGAAAACGCAGTTATGCGACATATCAGCGAATTTGCGCAGCTCTGCTTCTGGGAAATAAGGCGCCTTATACTTGCCGTAACCAACATTGAATTGATGCTGCTGGTTGTAACGCATCAGTCCATTGAAGCAGTGCCGGTTCAGATAGATAAACGCTGCGGCTCTCTCAATACCGTCAAAACAATGGTTATTGAATTCTGTCCGGATAGCGTAAAAGTCTTCTTCCGTGTTCATCCTCTCAAACAACATTTTTGCACCAGCGATAACCTCGTCTGGCGCAGCACTGAGCATCTGATACACAGAGATCAGGTCACTATTTACATCAGCCAAAAGATAATTGCTGTGCCGGTCAGAGTTGAGGAATACGGATCCGCCGCCCACAAATGGCTCGATCAGTCGTAGTCCTGGCGGGATGTGTACGAATAATTCGCTTAACGCAGAGAATTTACCACCAGCCCACTTGAAGAATGGGCGCTGGATAGTCTTACGCTCAGGCAATGGCAAAGCGGCTGTAATTTGCTCACCCAGCCAGCGCATGACCGGTACAGCCATGCTATTACCAATAGCTTTATAGCGTGGCCCGTCTGGACATTCAGCAGCATCTTTTCCACGCCAGCTGATTTTCGTGTGGTTATCAGGGAATCCCTGCAGGCGTTCACACTCTATCGGCGTGAGGCGTCGAACTTGCATATCACGCATAACGCCATGCTGGTCAGTTTTAGTTAGCGTGTAACTTAATTCCTCATGGAACCCTGCTCCATTTCCACCATTGCTAGGCGAACGGCCGATAGTGTTTCCAGCAATAGCGATAGCTGGATAACCTTGATCCGGTTTTCCTCCACCAGCAAATGACGCCACAAATGTCTCGGTATCAAAATCAAGACGGCTTCCATGCGCTGTACATGTTGTAGCAATATCGATGTTACCACTGGTATTGCCACCACCAAATGCTACGGGTATGAAATGACCTGCGGCAGCACCTTCGGGTCTACCACCCGGACCACCAATAAACGAAAAGGCTGAAATTGTCCCGACTAAATGCCCTTCTTGAATTCGGTCATTGCTTCTATCACTTGCCCTTCCATCTGGGACAAGACCCGAACCGCGCTGGCTGAAAATCTCCTGGTTACTGGCGCCAATACCGCCAGTGTTGTGGGACTGGTTCAGCGTTGGATGCGGATTTATTGGATTGTCCCAGTGACTACCGCTTTCAGTGCGTTTTCCAGTAATGGCGGTAACTGCCGCTTTCTGGCCTCTGCTCGGCGGAGTATCCCGGCGCACGCTTTCGAACTCAAAAAGTACCGCGGCGGGATCGAATCCTTTTCGAGCACTTGCGACAACGAACACACGGCGGCGTCGTTGTGCCACTCCGAAAAATTGAGCGTCAAGGGTTCGCCAGGCGACAATACGCGATGATCCATACACACAACCAGAGTTTGTCCATTTCTCCCCTGATGGCTGCAATTCGCAATCTTCTCCGGCAAGTGCGCCAATAAAGCAGCCGAAGGCGTTGTCTTTTGTGTTGAGGACACCTGGGACGTTTTCCCAGACGATGATCGCTTCTTCTTCTCCACGCTCGCGGCGCTTGCCATCAATTGCATCAGCTAATTCCACATATGAAAGGGTTAATTGCCCGCGGGCATCAGAAAGACCATTACGTAGTCCGGCTACGCTAAATGCCTGGCACGGCGTACCACCAACTAAAACATCTGGCGCTTCGACTGCCCCGGCTTTTACCGCGGTAGCAATCTTTGTCATGTCGCCGAGGTTTTCGACATCAGGCCAGTGACTGGCTAAAACAGTAGAGGGAAATTTCTCTATTTCAGAGAACCAGGCAGCTTTCCAGCCTAACGATTCCCACGCAACGCTTGCGGCCTCAATGCCACTACAAACAGATCCGTATCTCATAGCCAAACCCCCAGGCGGCAGGTGCCAGCTTTAAACATAATTAACTGGTCCCGTAGACGGGCATCACCAGTAACATCCAACAACTCCAGCGATAAACGTGATGCACGGCGATGTAAGCCTTTCGCTATCAGCTCCTTTATCTGCTCAAGTCGGCGGTTCCACTCGTCTTGGCTGATTACCTGCTGTTTCGATACGAATGGTGCTGCTGGTGGTTGAGGTATCTCAGTCTTTTCAGGTATCTGAGGTATTGGCTCATTGCGGGCAACTCTGTATGTAAACTGCTGGTTCCTGCCCGTCATGCGAATCAGGCGCCCCTGTTTGGTCATGCGAGTCAATGCTGATGAAATAGACGAGCGGTCAATTTCTGACAATGCCTCGATGATTTCACCAATCCGTGTACCGGGGTGCGTACTGATGAAATTTATGACCCGATCCTGTACTGGAGATTTCATGATGCAATCCTCGCTAAATCTTCTTCGCTGGCCTGAGCAACAGCCTGAGTCCAAATTGATTTCCAGGCACTCCGCGCCATGATTTCGTTCATTCGTCCCAAGGCCGCTTTGCCAGCTGCTGCTTTCGCTATTTCTTCAATACGGTTTGATGGTTTGCGGTTCTGAGCAACCAGGCTCACAAACGCCGCGTCACGCGCTGAGGTGTCTACCCGAGCAACTCTTGGCAGATCGTTAGCGCGTTCCTCCTTGACCTTGAGGTAACACTCTTCGGTGATCAGGTAGTCAAAATCCTTTTTGCGCCATGTCTTGCCTGTTGACGTATCCGGGCGGTCTTCCAGCATCCAGCGGCATTTTTTGGCGATATAACGCAGGTACGCTCCCCAGCGCTCTTCCGTCAGTTCGTAATCTTTCCAGAGCTTGCGCAGCACCTTGCGGCGTTTATCGGTCAGCTTCAGAACTTTTGGCAGTTCGAGCAGTGTTGCGTGGAATACTTCCAGCACCTGGTCGTAATTGATTTTCAGAGAATCTTTCGATTGCTCGTCGGTTTCCTCGGGAAACTGACCAACAGGTTTTTTATATGATGGATCTTGTGTTGATTTTACTGACGGATCCCCCCCAGATTCTGACGGGTGAGAATCTGCTTTCTTGCTGGATTTTGATGCCTCAAATTCTGAGGCGTCGAATTCTGACCCGTCGAATTTTGAGGCGTCAGATTCTGACAGGTGAAATAAAGCAAGCGTCCGAAGTTTTCCTACGTTTAGACGATAAACATTTGAGGCGTTACGATTACCCTTACGCCGCTGTGTACGAGTCAACCAACCTTCACTCTCGAGCTTGCCGATAGCAGTTCTGACAGTGCTTTCCCCTGCTCCGATCTGCCGCGCAATAGTTTCAATTGAGGGCCAGCAAACCCCTTCGTCACTACTAAAATCAGCCAGACGAACCATAATCGCCACACTGGATAGTTTCATGCCGGATGCCGCACACGCATCCCAGACATACGACATCAATTTAGTGCTCATTTACCCACCCGCGTGTATTTCTGCTGGAATTGCTCAAGTGGCAATGCACAGTCGTGTTCGTAGCCAGGCTCGCGGAATATGACCCTCTGTTTTTCTCTGTCATATCCGATAACGTGGACTGTTCGCCCTCGCCAGTCGATGTAGTACCGGTCAAGCTTTTCCACGCCACCAGCCCCTCAGCATTCATTTCCGCAAATGCACGTTGAATCACCCCTACCAGATCTGCCTGACTCTGGTAGTTGTCAGCATCAGCACCTGTGCGTAATCTCTGCTCATAGCCGAACGGGGATTTACCCACTAACGGGCAGCATCTGAATTGCGTTGCTGGTCTGAATCGGTTTACACTGTTCATGCGTATTAGTTCTCCACAAAAGACTCATTCGCCACGACGCCCGGAGCTGCACACTCGCGGGCGTCACTCTTTCTCTGGCACACAAACGTATCAACCGCGTGATCAACCACGCCATTCAACGCCATGAATCCAAAGAAACCCTGCATGCTGTAACGCAAGTAACTTTTGAATTTGTTCGTTATGTCCCTGCTTTCATGTCTATCAACAACACCATCAGCAATGGCCTGTATTTTTGCGATTGAAAACTCACCCTGAGCGACCGCAATCTTCATCTCGTTTTGATAGAGACAGACGTTATCCAAATCATCCAGTGACGGAATATCCACCAGCAGCCGCTTAACTCTTGATGCCGAATACTCAGCAAAAAACGCGGTACCGGATAACTCCTGCATCAGCTCCAGTTCATCGAGAGTAAAAAAACGAGATCCACACTTGCGGTAAGCGTGATTGTTAAATACATCAACGGACATGCCGAGAGCAGCAGCCATACCGGGTTTTCCAGATGGATGTGCCTTACACATTTCCCTTATCGCTTCGTTGATTGTGTCTACCATTTCCTTTTCTCCTGGTAGTTATGAGTTACGGGCATGGGGGTTATTCTTTTGATAAAAACTGGCGTCATACTTCAGAGCTTTGTCCGTTATCTTTTCAATTTTTAATGCTTGTCTCTCAGGGATTACTGAACCCCACTGACAAACAGCGCTGTGAGTCAAACCTAATGCAATTGCTGTTTTTGAAATGCCGCCGTAATACTCGACGACGTTAGTTTTTAGCATGGGACACCTCCAAATAGTTAGCATACTTACATCGTACAATGACAGCATACTTACGTCAATAAAATGTAAGATTGCTAACATGAAATAAAGGGGGGTTTATGGATACCGTTGGCAGCAGACTAAGATTCAGACGTAAACAAAAGAAACTTACGCAGCGTGATGTTGCTGAGAGTTCGCGCGTCAGTGCATCTGCTGTTACTCAGTGGGAAAATGACCAAACTAAATTATCTGGCGAGAATCTGGTTTTAGTATGCAGATGCCTACAATGCTCCCCTGAGTGGTTAATCTTTGGGTCTGGCGATATTGAGAATGGGATAAACATCCATTTAATATCATCCCGGCAAGTGCCTGTAATATCTTGGGTTCAGGCTGGTAGCTGGACTGAAGTTATCGGTGATCCAAGCAATGAGATGGTTAAAACAACTCGCAAACTCTCTGATTCGGCTTTTGCACTACGGGTGAAAGGCCATTCAATGACATCAAATCATGAAATTAGCATCCCTGATGGCTCTATAGTGATAGTTGAACCAGAATATGGTTTCGTAGATGAAGCCAATGGAAAAATAGTCGTTGCACAGACTGTAGCCGGTGGGGAAGCGACCTTGAAGAAATTGGCTATTGACCCTCCATACTCTTACTTAATTCCTTTGAATACTGCGTTCAAGCCAATTGAAGTCAACCAGGATACAAACCTGATTGGTGTAGTTAAACAAATCATCATAGACCTTTAATCCTGCCTCGATATAAAAGCCCGCTGCATGCGGGTTTTTTTGTTACCAAAAAATAAAAGTAAGCATTCTTACAAAAAAATCTTGACCAAAAATGTAAGTTTGCTAATATTTTATTCATCAGAAAGCAGTCTGGAAGACATAAAACAGCCGCTGATGGTAAGTGTAAACTCGTGACCCTGTTCTGGTGACTACTTGACCTTATTCCAGGTAGCCACCAGCTTTTTAACAGGACACAACAGCAGGCATCGTTCAAAACTCCCTCTCACTAATGTGGTTGGCAGTTAAACGCAAATGGACGGTGCCTACTGTTGTGGTAATGCGGCTCAGCTGCACGCGGCGAGGCGAAACATAAACCATGATGAATAGAACATGTTTTAAATAGTATAAATCGTCGCCCGAACTAGCCGACCGGACAGGTGGAGGCACCACCGCCACAATCAAAGAATTAATATCTTGAGATTAAATTTTGAAAACAATCCGTAATGGATTGGAGGATTTTTACACCCGAAATTCGGCGCCAGTGCAGTGGTATTTATTATTTAGTGGAGAACTATATGACGCAATTAGTTGATGTACCCACCAGCGAATTAATTGAGGTAGCAAGATTCTATCTGCAAAAAGGGTCAGGAACCCCACTACCGGATTATATTGCAATTGAATCATTAAACCGTCTTGATTGCGCTCTTGTCGCCGTTCGTCAGGCAACAAAAGAACGTGATGAATTACAGCAAAAACTGGATGAGGTGTCAGCATGTCAGTCAGCCTAAAAAAACTTACAGACACCCAGCTATGCAAGCTTACTGCAGATCTAACGCATGAGCGTGACGCGCTGCTAGCTGAAAATACCCAACTTAAATTAAGCCGTGAGATCCTGGCTATAAATGCACTCGAGACATGCAAGGATCTGTTCAGTGCCGGCTACCATAATGCCTCTATTAAGCGCGGGTTTCTGGCATCAACGGGCAATCGCAATAAATACCCGGCCCCTATAAAGGTCATGGTAGATGAGGCTATTAAAGAACTGAAAACCCCAGCCACTGACGCTTATCTGGCAGAGATTCGCGCCCAAGGTGCTGAAGCCGTTGAGGCGTCTGCATTCGCACAGGAACTGCGCAAGGAGGCTGGATTATGAACAGTGAAAACCAGCAAAAGGTAATTGCGTTCCTCTTGGAGCATAAAACGGCATCTGGCCGTCAATTGGCGAGAGCCTTGGGGCGGAGTAATAAATCCACCTGGAACATTCTTGCGCACCTGTTACGCAGAGAAATTATTTCTCATTGCGAAGCTGAAGGGCGCCGGGAGCTCAAGTTAACCCCTAACTGGGAAAGTCGTATCTGTCACCGGAAAACAGAGCCGCGGCGTAAACCGGTTACACCCGCTATCACAGAGGTTTGCCGCCAGAACTGGCAGGGCTACCAGGTTCATCAAATTTTCGGGAGTGCGAAGTCATGAGCGAGAATTTCGAGTATGTGAACCAGCATTACGGTGTTAATGCTTGTGTCGGTCGCCGTGTTGTTGCTTACGGTTATACAGGAACAATCACTAAGGACTTTGGGCATTACATCGGCATTGCTCTAGACACCGCGCCGCACTCAGCGCCTGAACGTTATCACCCAACTGATGGTATCGAGTATGGCGAAGTTGTTGATTATGAGCCGCCAAAAATAAACGCCCGTCAATACCAGGCAAAGTGCAATTACCAAGAGTTCTTGGATGCTGATTCTGGCCACTGTTTTGGCGAATGGCTGGGGATCAACTTACCAGAGTTCGAATATTTCAATGGAAAAATTCGCATGCTGCGCCGTTGCTGGGACTACAGCACAGATATTTCCGGTGAATGGTGCAAAACAAAGAAAACAGCAAAAGCCAGCTACAAAGAAGCGTTAAAAAAACGCCAGGGGGATCTGCGCCATGAGCAATAACACCGAAGCGCTGCCATCAATCCTCGACATGTGCTGCGGCTCTCGCATGTTCTGGTTCGATAAACAGGATGAACGCGCTGTGTTTAGTGATATCCGTGCAGAAGAACACACACTGTGTGACGGGCGCAAACTGGTTATCAGCCCGGATGTAATTGCTGACTTCCGCGCGCTGCCGTTCGCAGATGATTATTTCCCGGTTGTTGTGTTCGACCCGCCTCACCTTGAACGTGTTGGCGACAATGCCTGGATGGGAAAAAAGTACGGACGCCTTAACAAAGATACTTGGCGTGATGACCTGCGTACCGGGTTCAAAGAGGCGTTTCGGGTGTTGCGGCCACAAGGCGTTCTCATATTCAAATGGAATGAAACTCAGGTGCCGGTTAGCCAGATTCTGGCTCTGACAGATGAGAAACCAATTATCCGGCAGCGCACTGGCAAGAACGATAAAACCCACTGGATTATTTTTGTTAAAGCCGAGGCCAGCAATGACTAAACCACTCGAAGCGCTGATAGTCGCAACACTAAAGTCACCAGCAACAGAAGATAAATAACCGGGTGCAGCCGGTGTGGAGGATTAACCATGAGCGAAAAATCACAGTTTCTCACTTCCGAGGATCTTTATACATTAACCGGTTATCGCCGCCCTTCCCTACAATGCAAAGCGCTAAAAGAATGCGGGGTTTTCTTTATTCCTCGTAAGGATGGCAGGCCAGGACTTACATGGGAACATGTTTCCAATCCAATAGGGCTACGCGAAAGACCGGTTAACCCCGAAGAAGAGGAACCAAACTTTAAGGGTATGTGATGTCTCGATCTCGCAAAAACAAAGATGATAACTGGATGCCTCCTCGTGTCAGGAGAGGTAAATCTGCTTATGAATTCCGCTCACCAGATGGCCGGACAATTAGATTGTGCAACGCCGACTTATCTAAATCTCAGGTTTGGGCGGAATATGAACGCTTCATCAATGAAATAAAGGCTGGAAGTAATTTCTCGGCACTATGTCAGGAATTTTTTAATTCGGGTGATTTTCATGAGCTGGCATCAGAAACACGGAAGGACTACACAAAATATTATTCAAAGGTAAATATAGTTTTTGGAAAAATGAAGCCGGACAATATTAAACCTGAGCATGTTCGTAAATATATGGACAAGCGAGGGGTAAAAAGCAGAGTCCAAGCGAACAGGGAAAAAGCATTTATGTCTCGGGTCTTCAGGTGGGCATATGAGAGGGGTAAAGTAAAACTGAACCCATGTCAGGGGGTGAAGCAGTTCAAAGAACAGGCCAGAACTCGTTACATAACGGACCTTGAATATCAAAAGCTCTACGATGTCGCACCCGTACCAGTAAAAATCGCTATGGAGTTAGCGTATTTATGTTGCGCTCGCCAAGGGGATATTCTTGAACTTAAAAAGAGTCAGTTAACAGAGCAAGGGATTCTTATTCAGCAAAGCAAGACCTCGGTAACTCAGATCAAGGCTTGGACAGATCGCCTGAGAAAAGCTGTAGATATGGCCAGTCTGATTGGATTAAATCCTGGAATGAACAGTATTTATGTTATCCACCAGCAATCAGGATCCAGGTATACGAGAGATGCCTTCAATGCTCAGTGGATGAAAGCAAAAAAGTTAGCGGCTGAGAAAAATACCGACTTAGACTTTCAGTTCACATTCCATGATCTAAAAGCAAAAGGGATATCTGATTTGGATGGAACGCTTAACGAGAAACAGGAAATATCGGGTCACAAAAATGCATCGCAAACAGCCAGGTACAACAGAAAAATTTCAGTAGTTCCGGTTGTCGGGGGGCAGTAATGCCCCTTCTTTATGGCGAAACGCAATGGCGAAACAATGGTGAAACCTGAATTTCAGGCAATAAAAAACCACCCGAAGGTGGCTTGCACGACACTGCTTATCATTGATTTTATTCTTGTTTTTCCCTGGTGCCCGGAGCGAGACTTGAACTCGCACAGCCATAAGCCGAGGGATTTTAAATCCCTTGTGTCTACCGATTTCACCATCCGGGCTTGGGAAAAAATTGGAGGCGCGTTCCGGAGTCGAACCGGACTAGACGGATTTGCAATCCGCTACATAACCGCTTTGCTAACGCGCCAATCTCTAAGCCTTTACAGCCAGTAACAGAAACTCTGTTACCTAATATCTGGAGCGGGAAACGAGACTCGAACTCGCGACCCCGACCTTGGCAAGGTCGTGCTCTACCAACTGAGCTATTCCCGCACTTTACAAGTCAGAAGAATAATCTAATCACTTGCTTTAACTCTTATCGATGCAGCCTTGCTGCCCTTCGATGCGTTGCATTCTACTTATCTGGCGCAGCGAGTCAATTAAATTTTCTAACTCTACGAATCGTTTGATTATTTTTGCGCCGGATAGATCACTGTTCGAGCAAATCGTTCCTTGCAGCCGCTAAATATTGGAACATTGACCAAAATGTCAGCACCGCTGCGACAAAGAAAAGTGCGATACCCGCATACTCTATCCACATGTTAGGACGCCATAGCATACCAATCAATGCCAGCATCTGCGCCATTGTCTTGGTTTTACCTATCCAGGAGACAGCCACGCTGCTTCTTTTTCCAATTTCAGCCATCCATTCACGTAAGGCTGAAATGATAATTTCTCGGGCAATCATGGTTGCTGCCGGCAAAGTGACCCACCAGACATGATAATGCTCTGCCACCAGCACTAACGCCACGGCAACCATAACTTTATCCGCAACCGGATCGAGGAATGCACCGAAACGGGTACTTTGGTTCCATCTTCTGGCCAGGAAGCCATCAAACCAGTCGGTAATAGCCGCCAGCCAGAAAATAAACGCACAGAGGAAAGGAGCCCAGTTGAACGGCAGATAAAATGCCAGAACAAAAAACGGGATAAGCACAACTCGGAATAGCGTGAGCATTGTAGGAATATTAAATTGCATAGCGCCAGGTAGCTTTCTAATGAAAGTGGTAAATTGCCTCTATGTTGCTACAGAGACCCTAATGTTTCAACGAGTAGTAGATCTTTTCTGCCAGTGCCTGTGAAATACCCGGCACTTTTGCTATCTCCTCGACGGAAGCGTTCTTTAGTGGCTGCAATCCGCCCATGTATTTTAGCAGCATCTGACGTCGTTTTGGTCCAATACCTTCGATTGTTTCTAGTGCACTGGTATTTTTTACCTTGGCGCGCTTATTTCGGTGTCCGGAAATGGCATGATTATGCGAATCATCACGAATATGCTGAATCACATGCAGTGCCGGAGAGTCCGGCGGCAACGCAAAACCTTCGCCTGTCGGCTCTAAAAATAAGGTTTCCAGCCCCGCTTTACGGTCGGTCCCCTTAGCCACGCCCAGCAACACGGGATGGTGTTTATCCCAAGGGACATCAAGGTGCTCAAATACCGCTTTAGCCTGCCCTAGCTGCCCTTTACCGCCATCAATAATAATCACATCCGGTATTTTGTCTGGCTCAATAGCCTTACCATAGCGACGTTGTAGCACCTGATCCATGGCAGCATAGTCGTCTCCCGGTGTAATACCGGTGATATTATAGCGGCGGTATTCTGCCCGTAACGGACCATTGGCATCAAACACCACGCAGGAAGCGACGGTCTGCTCCCCCATGGTATGGCTGATATCAAAACATTCCATACGCTCGATAGCAGGCAACTGCAGGACGTCAGCCAGCGCTTTAAGGCGCTGATGGATCGTCGACTGCTCATTCAGCCGCGTCACTAAGGCGGTTGCCGCATTAGTACGTGCCAGTTTTAAATAGCGCGCACGCGGGCCACGCGGCTTACTCTGAATATTGATTTTCCGCCCTGCGAGTTCACTGAGAGTATCGGCCAGTACTGTTTTGTCTTGCAGAGTAAAATCGAGCAGGATCTCGCTCGGCAAGCTCCGGCTTTCGCTACCCTGCAAATAAAATTGTCCGATAAAGGTTTCCACGACCTCTGCCAGTTCAGTCCCTGCCGGCACTTTAGGATAGTAACTACGGCTCCCGAGCACTTTGCCCTGGCGGATAAATAGCACATGGATACAGGCGATACCGGCATCAAATGCCACGCCTATCACATCCAGATCGTCACCATTATTCGAGACAAACTGCTGCTCAGTCACCCGCCGTACGGCCTGAATTTGATCACGTATACGTGCCGCTTCTTCAAATTCCAGCTGGCTGCTGGCCTGTTCCATTCGCTCAATCAGCAAGTTCAGAACCTGGTCATCTTTCCCGGACAAGAATAGACGGACATAGTCCACCTGGCGGGCATAGTCTTCTTCACTGACCAGCCCGGTGACACAGGGGCCAAGACAGCGACCAATCTGATACTGTAAGCAAGGGCGCGAGCGATTACGATAAACATTGTTTTCGCACTGACGCACCGGAAAGACTTTTTGCAGCAGCGCCAGCGTTTCACGGACAGCATAACCATTGGGAAAAGGGCCGAAATATTCACCACGGGCATGTTTAGCCCCGCGATGCATCGTTAGCCTCGGATGGCTATCCGCACTTAAGAAAATAAAGGGATAAGATTTATCGTCACGTAGCAGAACGTTGTAGCGAGGCTGATAGAGCTTAATATAATTATGCTCGAGCAGCAGCGCTTCCGTTTCAGTATGGGTCACGGTGACATCGATATGCGCTATCTGTGCCACCAGTGCTTCGGTTTTCCGGCTGGCAAGGTTGCTTCGAAAGTAACTCGCCAGTCGTTTTTTAAGATCTTTTGCTTTGCCGACATAAATGACGGTTTCGCCGGTGTCGTACATCCGGTAGACACCAGGCTTACTGGTAACCGTTTTTAAAAAGGCTCGAGGGTCAAAAATATCATTCACTTCCGGACAATGTCTCCGCATCGAACAGTCCGTAACGAATCGCCAGATGCGTTAATTCAACATCACCGTTGATATTCAGCTTACTAAACATACGATAACGATAACTATTGACTGTTTTAGGACTTAAATTGAGCTGTTCAGATATTTCATTGACCTTCTGTCCTTTGGTGATCATCAGCATGATTTGTAATTCACGCTCTGACAGGCAGCCAAAAGGAGAAGCTGATTTATCGGGTTCAATCTGGCTTAATGCCATTTGCTGCGCAATATCAGATGCTATATAACGCTGCCCCGACATAACCAGGCGAATCGCATTAACCATATCTTGTGGCGCTGCGCCTTTGCTCAGATAGCCAGCAGCACCAGCTTGCATGACTTTTGCCGGTAAAGGATTTTCAGTATAAATCGTCAACATGATGACTTTGATATCGGGCGCGTAACGTAAAATTTTGCGGGTAGCTTCCAGTCCGCCGATCCCCGGCATGTTCATATCCATTAAAACCACGTCTACCGACTGATTACGGCACCATTTAATGGCATCTTCACCGCAATTAACTTCACCCGTTACATTAATGCCTTTAATATCTTCCAGAATACGTCGTATCCCTGCTCGCACCAACTCATGGTCATCAACAAGAAGTACGTTGATCAAAGAATAAATCTCCAGAAAAGGGATAACGTTACTGATGGGAACGATTCATAGAGTAACCCTTTTCAGGCGAGAGGCAAATTCAATTTGTTATAAGCGTAAACAACGACGCATTATGAAGAGTTTTCTTAGCTTTTTTTGCCCGTGGTTTGTTTAAAAAACTAACAATCTACTCAATCACGTCTGGCAGAATAATACCCTGCTTGTTCTCATCGATATCGACTCATTTATTACTTTTGCCACTGTTACTGAGCTAAAAACCGCCTGATGATTATAACGGTTTATCCGGCCGGGCTCCATCTGCACATTTTTCATAACCCAGCTATAGTATAGAGAGCAGACGGTTTCAGCAGTATCCGGGCAAGAATTTCACTCAAGCCATGATATACTCCGTCGCCTTAATATCTCACCGCGCTCAGTCCGCGAAACCACCCAGCATTGAGGAACGTAAATGAGTACTCCTGATTTTTCCACGGAAGAGAACACCCGCCAGCTAGCGAGTGAAGTTTCCTGCCTGAAGGCCTTGTTAACTCAGATGTTACTGGCTATGGGTCAGGCTGATGCCGGACGTGTAATACTGAAAATGGAAAAACAAATCGCCGAAATGGAAGATACCGCCCAGGCAGAGGTGTTTTGTAATACCGTGAAACAAATAAAACAGGCTTACAAGCAATAAATCTGAATGGCTGGCAGCTTAAGCTTTGCCAGCCATTATCCTATCGCGCTCGGTCAGCTTGCCCTTCCCCATTTTCTGAGTGCCTGCTTTGTTGCTGATATCCGAGCGATAAAACTATACTTCAGGATGATAGGCAAAGAGCGCTGGGGCGCCACCGGTATGAATAAACAAAATCGGGCCTTCATCTTTAAAACGTTGCTGCGCAACACCGTCAATTAATCCTGCCATGGCTTTTCCTGTATAAACGGGATCCAGTACCACGCCTTCCAGCTGTGCCAGCAGTTTAATCGCCGCCAGGCCCGCGTCATTGGGACGGCCATAACCGGGAGCAAAATAGTCATCCCATAAGATTATTGGTTTTTGAGCCACCAGCTCCAGAGACTCTGCCACTTCTTGTTGCAGACCTGTCACTTTCGGTAACTGCTGCTCGCGGTTTCTCGATACCGTGACACCAATCAGCTCTACCTGCGGCATCAGTTGTTCCAGTCCCACTGCCAGTCCAGCATGGGTTCCACCGCTACCTGATGCCACCACCACGGAAGAGAGTGCCACAGCGCCTTCGCATTGCTGGACTATTTCCTGCGCACTTTCCACATATCCTAAAGCCCCCAGCGCGCTGGAGCCACCAACAGGAATGACAAAGGGACGAAAACCTTGCGCTTCCAGGCGGATAGCGAGCTCAGCAAGCTGCTGGTTTGGCCGGTCGAGCACCGGACACATTTCAATTTCGGCATTAAACAGGTCAAGTAACAGACGATTACCATTGGTCAGATAGTTTGTCGCCTGGGTACCGATTGGGTTTTCCAGTAACGCGACACAATTCAGCCCCAGTTTTGCCGCTACTGCCGCTGTCTGGCGCACATGATTTGACTGGATTGCCCCGGCAGTCACTAAAGTATCGGCCCCCTGGCTTAATGCCTCAGCGACCAAAAACTCGAGCTTACGCAGTTTATTACCCCCCAGTGCGACGGGAGTAATATCATCTCGTTTGATATAAATCTCGCGCCCAAGATAGTCAGAAAAACGGGGTAAATATTCCAGCGGTGTGGGAGCACCCAGTAATTCAAGACGGGGGAAGCGAACCAGGTTATTGAGCGACATAAAGCCTCTTACACAAGAAGGAAAATAAGAATGATTATGCCGGGTGATAACGATTTTGTCGTGCAAGCGAGAAAAAATACAGGTGACGATTTTCTGACTTTACTGCCTTGCTTAAAAAGGTGCGCTCTCCAGATACGGATCGTTTTTCGTTTTCACGAGTGAGGCATCCGTATCCGGAGAAACAAATAGCTAACGTATTTCACTGTTTCTGTTGCTGATAAACTGATCATATTTACGCAGAGCAATACGATAATTATTTGTGCTCGTCTGAGGTAATCCGTCATTCAGCTCTTCCAGACAAAAGGCGTTTGACTCTCCAGGCAGCGGAATACAATGCTCGCTGAAATAATTACCCAGCCGACGCACCCGCACCACATATTCACGAATGGTGCCATGGCTCATCTCAGTCTGTTCAAACAGATACTGCTTAAAACCAATAATATCGAAAAAATTATTTTGTTCTTTGCAATAGAGATCGCCGCAGAAACGACACAGAGCGTCCCAGTGAGCCTGTTCTTCTTGCCAGTCAGCGTCGGTAATCAGAGTATCAAGCTGAGCAATGCTAATTTTATTCACAATCGCGCCGTCCCGGGTCAGAGTGATTCTGTCCAGTACTTTGCTACAGTGGGCACAATGCGTTGCCACATGTTTAAAATCTTTCAGGTAGCGGCTTAATGGCCGTCTTTTGGCTTGTTTTTGTGTCATTTCCATTCCCCAGCGTTATAGCGTTTTTCGGTAGGCCTATAACTTACCCAGCTTGCTTCGCAGACGTTTAATCGCCTGGCTATGTAGCTGGCTGACTCTTGACTCCCCTACCTCCAGCACGGCACCAATCTCTTTGAGGTTGAGCTCTTCCTGGTAATAAAGGGTCAAAACCTGTTGCTCACGATCGGGTAACTTTTCTATTGCATCCATTACCCGTTGTCGCAGGTTGCCGTCCAGCAGTGCCTGAAGCGGATTTTCCTGCTGATGCTGCTCGGTTATCAGTTCAATGCCGTCACCGTGTTCTTCATGCCATTCGTCATAGGAGAACAACTGGCTATTGTTGGTGTCGAGCAACATCTGGCGATAGTTTTCCAGCGAGATATTTAATCGCGCCGCCACTTCTGTCTCTGTGGCATTGCGTCCGAGTTCTTGTTCCAGCTGTCCAATAGCCTGGGCCACACCACGCGCATTCCGTCTGACACTACGCGGTGCCCAGTCTCGACTGCGCAGTTCGTCCAGCATCGCCCCACGAATGCGCTGTACCGCATAAGTGGTAAAAGCCGTGCCTTGCAAAGCGTCATAACGTTCCACCGCATTCAGTAAGCCTATTCCTCCGGCTTGCAGCAGATCGTCAAGTTCAACGCTGGCGGGTAGACGAACCTGTAAACGCAATGCTTCATGGCGGACCAATGGAACATAGCGCTGCCACAGTGAGTGTTTATCCATGACACCTTCAGCGGTATAGAGTGCGTTCACCATTAACAGCCTTGCGTTAGTTAATACATCGGCACAATTATCCGTTTCTGTAGGAGTTTTAATCGTCAGAATAGTGGGGCAAATAGCGGGTATTTTTGACAGTAGAGCGCAATAAATGGCGAAACAACCGTCAATAATGGCTAGCACTAGCTGGGGACATTTGTCCCGAAATTTTATCGGACTGAATGAGGTTATCGATAGGGATCGATACCGAAACTTTTATACTGAAGCTTCACATAAAAACAGCCGTTCTGGGGCGATAAAAAACCCGCCGTAGCGGGTTTTAAATGCTGAGTAACAATTAACGCAGCAGAGACATCATTGCCTGTGGTACCTGGTTTGCCTGGGACAGAACAGAAGTACCTGCCTGTTGCAGGATCTGTGCACGAGACATATTAGACACTTCCACCGCATAGTCTGCATCCTGAATACGGCTACGGGCTGAGGACAGGTTATTCACGGTGTTGTTCAGGTTAGCCACGGTGGACTCAAAACGGTTCTGAGAGGCACCTAAAGAACTACGCTGGGTATCAACAGCTTTGATTGCAGTATCAACCGTCTGTAATGGTGTAGTAGCGGATAACACATCAAAACCTGATGCAGCAACTTTACGGGCCTCTCCATTGACGACACCATTAGCGACCATGCCTGCACCAACTGGAATTGCTGCATTTGAAGACAGATCCCAATCGTCACTTGCATTAATTTGAAGAGAGATTTTTTCTCCGTCTTTTGAACCGACTTGGAAATCATATTTACCTGAGCCAGCAGCAGCACCATCACCCGTATTTAATACTTTAATACCGTTAAAATCGGTTTCTTTAGTAACACGGTTGATCTCTTCCAGCCGCTGGTTTACTTCGGACTGAATGGAGTCAATATCAGAGGCAGAGTTAGAACTGTTCTGTGCCTGAACGGTCAGGTCACGCACACGCTGTAAGTTGTTGTTGATTTCGCTTAATGCGCCTTCAGCGGTCTGAGCCAGAGAGATACCGTCGTTGGCATTACGCGCAGCCACGTTCAGACCATTAATATTAGAGGTGAAACGGTTGGCAATCGCCTGACCCGCTGCATCATCTTTTGCGCTGTTGATACGCAGGCCAGAAGACAGACGCTCAATGGCACTGCCCAGAGTGGACTGGGATTTATTCAGGTTATTCTGGGTCATCAGCGACAAGCTGTTGGTATTAATTACTGCCATAGTCATATTCCTTCAGTCAATGTTGTCAATGCAGCCTGCGGCTCCATCACCTTCCTCTCTGTTATCGACCGCTTTCTGACAGTCTTTAATAAAAACCTCTCTGTTTGCCATAAAAAAACCCGCCGCAGCGGGTTTTTCAAGGCTGAGTTACGATTAACGCAGCAGAGACATCATCGCCTGTGGCACCTGGTTTGCCTGAGACAGAACAGAAGTACCTGCCTGTTGCAGGATCTGTGCACGAGACATATTAGACACTTCCACCGCGTAGTCTGCATCCTGAATACGGCTACGGGCTGAAGACAGGTTATTCACGGTGTTGTTCAGGTTAGCCACGGTGGACTCAAAACGGTTCTGAGAGGCACCTAAAGAACTACGCTGGGTATCAACCGCTTTAATTGCGGTATCAATATCTGCCAGTGGAGTTGTACCTACTGCGACTCCGTCCTCATCAACTTTGCCTTTTAAAACATCAAAACCAACAGCAAGAGTTTTACGCATCACACCATTGACAGCTTCTTTTGCAGCAGTTGCATCTGCAATTTCCGTATCTGTTGGTGCAGCGGGATCAGTTGGAGCCTCAGTCAATACATAAGTATTTTTAGTAGCCTTATCACCACCATCATCAGCAGCCGTTGCCAGATTCCAGCCTCCACTACTCTTTAGGTTAATATCAATTTTTTCACCATCTTTAGAGCCCACCTGGAAACTGAAGTCTTTTCCTGCCGCAGTGCGGTTATCCAGAACCTTGATACCGTTAAAATCAGTTTCTTTGGTAACACGGTTAATTTCTTCCATACGCTGGTTAACTTCAGACTGAATGGAGTCGATATCAGACGCGGAGTTGGAGCTGTTCTGCGCCTGGACAGTAAGGTCACGTACGCGCTGTAAGTTGTTGTTGATTTCGCTTAACGCGCCCTCTGCGGTCTGTGCCAGAGAGATACCGTCGTTGGCATTACGTGCCGCTACGTTCAGGCCATTAATATTAGAGGTGAAACGGTTGGCAATCGCCTGACCCGCTGCGTCATCTTTCGCGCTGTTGATACGCATGCCAGAAGACAAGCGTTCAATGGCACTGCCAAGGGTGGACTGGGATTTGTTCAGGTTATTCTGGGTCATCAGCGACAAGCTGTTGGTATTAATTACTGCCATAGTCATATTCCTTCAGTAAGTGTTGTCAATGCAGCCTGCGGCTCCATCACCTTCCTCTCTGTTATCGACCACTTTCTGACAGCCTTTAATAAAAACCACTTTGACTGCCATAAAAAAACCCGCCGCAGCGGGTTTTTCAAGGCTGAGTTACGATTAACGCAGCAGAGACATCATCGCCTGTGGCACCTGGTTTGCCTGGGACAGAACAGAAGTACCTGCCTGTTGCAGGATCTGTGCACGAGACATATTAGATACTTCCACCGCGTAGTCTGCATCCTGAATACGGCTACGGGCAGAAGACAGGTTATTCACGGTGTTGTTCAGGTTAGCCACGGTTGACTCAAAGCGGTTCTGAGAGGCACCCAAAGAACTACGCTGGGTATCAACCGCTTTGATTGCAGTATCGATAGTTGCCAACCCAGTGGATTTAGCGGGGGTACCGCCATCATTAGCTAAAACATCAAAACCATGAGTTTGAACTTCACGAGCTTTACCGTTTACAAGTGCGGCCTGAGTAGTTCCTGTTGCTGTGTACTTATTCCAGCCGGTGCTTTGGTCTATTTTAATACCAATTTGTTCACCATCTTTAGAGCCCACCTGGAAATTATAAGTTTTCGCTGTACCTTGAGTATCGAGAACTTTAATACCGTTAAAATCAGTTTCTTTGGTTACACGGTCAATTTCAGCCAGACGCTGGTTAACTTCAGACTGAATGGAGTCGATATCAGACGCGGAGTTAGAGCTGTTCTGCGCCTGGACGGTCAGGTCACGCACACGCTGTAAGTTGTTGTTGATCTCGCTTAATGCACCTTCAGCGGTCTGAGCCAAAGAGATACCGTCGTTGGCATTACGCGCAGCCACGTTCAGACCATTAATATTAGAGGTGAAACGGTTGGCAATCGCCTGACCCGCTGCATCATCTTTTGCGCTGTTGATACGCAGGCCAGAAGACAGACGCTCAATGGCACTGCCCAGAGTGGACTGGGATTTATTCAGGTTATTCTGGGTCATCAGCGACAAGCTGTTGGTATTAATTACTGCCATAGTCATATTCCTTCAGTCAATGTTGTCAATGCAGCCTGCGGCTCCATCACCTTCCTCTCTGTTATCGACCACTTTGTGACAGTCTTTAATAAAAACCACTTTGACCACCATAAAAAAACCCGCCGCAGCGGGTTTTTCAGGGCTGAGTTATGATTAACGCAGCAGAGACATCATCGCCTGTGGTACCTGGTTTGCCTGAGACAGAACAGAAGTACCCGCCTGTTGCAGGATTTGTGCACGAGACATATTAGATACTTCCACCGCGTAGTCTGCATCCTGGATACGGCTACGGGCTGAGGACAGGTTATTCACGGTGTTGTTCAGGTTAGCCACGGTGGACTCGAAACGGTTCTGAGACGCACCTAAAGAGCTACGCTGGGTATCAACCGCTTTGATAGCTTCATCAATATCTGCCAGCGGAGTATTATCTGTTGCAGCTACAGCCCCAGTAGCACCACCGGTTACTTTTCCTCCTAATACATCAAAACCAATTGCGTCAGTTTGGCGCAATTTACCATTAACCATCGCTACTTTTTCTGCTGCCAACTCAGCATCGGTTGGGGCATCAGGATCGGCATATGCTGCTGGCGTTACATGTTTAAAAGTATTATTCGTAGTCGTATCGGTACCTGCGGTAGCACCCGCGGTCGCCAAGTTCCAGCCACCACTTCCTTTCAGGCTAATATCGATTTTTTCGCCGTCTTTAGAACCGACCTGGAAACTGAAGTCTTTTCCTGCCGCAGTTTGGTTATCCAGAACCTTGATGCCGTTAAAATCGGTTTCTTTGGTGACACGGTTGATCTCTTCCAGACGCTGGTTAACTTCAGACTGAATGGAGTCAATATCAGAGGCTGAGTTGGAGCTGTTCTGCGCCTGGACGGTCAGGTCACGCACACGTTGTAAGTTGTTGTTGATTTCGCTTAATGCGCCCTCTGCGGTCTGTGCCAGAGAGATACCGTCGTTGGCATTACGCGCAGCCACGTTCAGACCATTAATATTCGAGGTGAAACGGTTGGCAATCGCCTGACCCGCTGCATCATCTTTTGCGCTGTTGATACGCAGGCCAGATGACAGACGCTCAATCGCAGAGCCTAAAGAAGACTGGGATTTATTCAGGTTGTTCTGGGTCATCAGCGACAAGCTGTTGGTATTAATTACTGCCATAGTCGTATTCCTTTATAGAGGTTAAGTTCAGGCTGCGGGCCTACGGCTTGCTTGCCGTTGATAGCATTATCGACCCTGTCCACTGAACCTTTAGTCATTTTCCCAGTTAGCTAAAATTTAAAATACCCCCATAAACCCTGCTTAACTACGCCATTGCTCGGCAAGATTTTTTATTAAACTTCTTACCGCAGATGTCGATAACTAAGCCAAAGGTATTCGTTTAATTAAGGAAAGTAATATGGCAAGTGTCAGTGCACTCGGTGTAGGCTCGAATCTGCAGCTAGGTGATTTATTAGATGATTTAACGAAAGCAGAGCAAGGACGACTGACTCCGCTCACCACACAACAAAGCTCTTATAAAGCCAAACTGACCGCCTGGAGTGTGGTGCAAAGTGCGGTACAGAAAGTGCAGAGTGCCGCGGAAGCATTATCAAAGTCAGAAAAAATCGCCACCACGAAAGTGACTAGCACTAATACCGCCTTTACCGCAACGATTGACGCTACTGCTGCGGCCAGTAATTATTCTGTAGAAGTCTCACAGCTGGCACAGGCACAATCCCTGGTATCCGGTAAGTTCGACAGTAAAGATACGGCTCAAGGGGGAACGCGTCCTGAGGGAACTACCCGTACACTGACCTTTACTCAAGAAGGGCAAAAAGACCCACTGACTGTCACGCTGAGCGACGATCAGACATCTCTCACGGCAATCCGTGATGCGGTCAATAAACAGCAAGGCAGTGTTACCGCCAGTATTATTAAAGCGGATGATGACGCTTATTATTTATCTTTTACCGCCCGCGATACTGGTGAAGCTAATGCGATGACAGTTACGGTAGAGAATGACGCCACTCTGGCCGGTAAACTTAACTACTCGGCAGGTTCACCGCAAACTAGCGGCATGAAAGAAACCGTTACAGGCAAAGATGCCATTCTCAAAATCAACGATATTGAGATTAAACGTAGCAGTAATACTATTACGGATGCCCCTGAAGGGGTCACGCTGAATTTAACGCAGACTAATGTCGGTAAACCAGAGCAACTGACGATAGCCAAAGATATTGCGCCGATGAAAGATGCGGTTAAAGCCTTTGTTGATGCTTATAACTCACTCCAGACAACCATTGATTCGCAAACCAAATATACTGCTGTTGATGCCAACAGCGGCGCACAAAATAGCAGCAATGGCGATCTGATTGGCGATGGCTCTCTGCGAGGAATTCAGACCCAGCTTCGCTCGATGATGTCGGCTTCGCAAAGTGGTGAATTTGGTAATCTTTCCTCACTGGGCATCACCCAGGATATTACTGGCCGGCTGACTATCGATGATACCAAACTCGATAAAGCCCTGAATGATAAACCAACCAGTGTGACTGCATTCTTTGTCGGTGATGGCAAAGAGACTGGATTTGGAGTGCAAACCAATAAACTGTTAACCGGTGTTCTCGCCAGTGATGGGGCAATAAAAAGCGCCACCAACGGCATTGATAAGACACTGAAAAATATCGATGAAAAAATTAAAACCACCAATGTCAGTATTAACAGCGTCATTGAGCGCTATAAAAAACAGTTTACCGAACTCGATAAGATGGTAAATCAGCTGACCAATACCGGTAATTATCTGACGAAGCAGTTCGCAGCAATGAGTTCATAAAAGGATACACAGATGTATAATCGCGCCGGTGTCAATGCATACGCCCAAGTCGGCCTGGAAAGTGCGGTGCTAAGTGCCTCACCCTATCAGTTAGTGGTGATGTTATTTGCAGGCGCAGGGAGCGCCTTAAAAAAAGCGGAAATTCTGATGGATCAGGGGGATATCCCAGGCAAGGGCCAGGCCATTTCAAAGGCGATTAATATCATTAGCAATGGCCTGCGAGCCGGTCTTGACCATTCAGTCAACAGTGAGTTAACTGGCAATCTTGATAGTCTGTATGACTATATGGAGCGCCGTTTGCTGGAAGCTAACCTTCGCAATGACAAAAATGCGCTCACAGAAGTACAGGGTCTGCTTGAGGGTATCGCTGATGCGTGGAATCAAATTAACCCTTCTGCTGGTTTAACCCAGGACATACAGCAATGATACCCACCTCTTCATCTCTTGCGGACTGGCAGCAGTTACTGCTGCTGAGTAATCAAATGCTTATTATGGCCAGAACTCAACAGTGGGAGGCGTTAATCGACGGAGAACTGAATTATATTCAGCACGTCAATGCGCTTTCCGTCAGCGATGGGAATGCTGTTGACTGCCCCTTCCCCGGTAAAGTACGGGAGATTTTACGTCAGTTGCTGGAAAATGAAGCCGAGGTCAAACGGCTGTTACTGGAGCGGATGGAAGAGCTAAAAGTGCTTATTCATCAAGGCAACCAGCAGCAGTCCGTTAACCTCGCTTACGGCAGACTGGCGGGAATGCTATTGCTGCCCGCCAGTAGCCCGGAAGCTGAGCCGGTAGTCACCGGCGAGTTATAATCACCCAATCACTCACGGAAGCGCTTGTTGCTCAGTGACCACTTGCAAGGCTTGCAGGGCCTGAGTACATTCGCTTGTTGGCTTACTCACGCGCTGTAGGGTCATTCCCGCATATTTCAGCTGATCATCATGCGGCGCCAGAGAGTAAATATCACCTTTCTCGGTTATATTTTGCCAGCTATCATTGCCTGATTTTAGTGATAACTTACCTGCTACGGCGATGACTCGCTGCCACTGACGACAGTCAAGAGTGCTGCCATCTGGCATAACCAGCAACGATGCCCGGGCCTCGGGGCTGATGAGTTCGCTTTGCGGACCGACTGACTGCCAGTACCCCGTCAACCCTGCGGGTGCCGGATGCGCAATCACCTCTGAATATTTTGTCTCAGCACAACCCGCCAGCAGAAATAGTCCCGCTATCAGTAATCCTTGTTTCATCCTCATCCCCTGTTCACCTGGATAAGTTCAGATTCTAGCAGTAATAGCGTTAGTTGGTTGCTTTTACCCAGGCACCACAAGAGAAAAAGAACTGTTCTGCACTGGCTATCTGCCCTACTGCTTTATCCCCATAACGGGTCACCAGCAGGGCCAGCAGTGACTCCGCCATGCCCATAGCCGCCACAACGGAGGGAAAAAACGAAGGGCTATGAGAGGAAAAATAGAGCGTATGCGTTGCATACTGGGCAAGCGGTGACAGCGGCGAGTCCGTCAGGGCAACAACTTTACTTCCGGCGTGACGGCAGGCTTCCAGCACGTCCAGCGATTCCCGGGAATAAGGTGAAAAACCTATCATCAGCACCACATCATCCGTGGTCAGCTCTCGGGTAAAGATCTCATAATTACTGGCCTGACCGTCAATCAGTGAGACATGTTTTTCAAATAGCCGGTAACTGTAAAACAGCGTATAGGCTACTGGATAACTGGCCCGAAAGCCACAGACATAGACATGTTCCGCCCGATACAGTGCCTCAATCGCCGCACTCATTTGCTGATGATTTTGCTGGCTGGTTTCGTTCAGATTGTCACTATGGGCAGTAAACATGGCCTGATAAAGCGTGGTGGCACTGCTATGGCTGAGCAATTTTTTGGCCCGACTCTGATAACTTTCCGGGTTCAGTCCCAGTGCCTGAACAAAATCTTGTTTAAAAGCTTCCCACCCGGAATATTCCAGACGTTGCGCCAGACGCAATAAGGTTGCAGGTTTCACCCCCACCTGGGCGGCAAAAGCACGCATCGATAAGGTCATCGCCTCCTGAGGATACTGGCGAATAAAGTCCGCAGCACGCTGTAGCTCGGGGGTCAATAAAACCGTCTTTTTTTCCAGCATCTCTTGCGGGCTCATAAAGTCGTCTTACTCCTGTAATTAGCAGCGAAATTCCAGCGATAACTGCAAAATTACCGGATTTTCGACTTAATCGTAAGCGATAGTCACGAAAATCTGCAGGTTTCATGACCTGGATTAATAACTGCTATCAAGCGAGAAATAACCGGGAACCATAAATTACGTCAGGAGCCGTCATTGATAACGAATATCAATGGCTGATAATACCAAAAAACGGTTCACCACTCCGTCCTCATACAGATGAAGAACGACAGTATCGAATAGTGGATTCAGGTAAGAAACGGCAGGAAAAATGAAGTTACAGATTCTGGCGTGGAGAAGAGCTGTCTTAACGGCGGTGATCCGTCACCACCACTAGATAACGGTGCTATTCGACGATTTTCTTTTCGACTTTAGCAACGGCAATAAGTGAATTATTTCGGCGGTTAAAATCAGCAGCCTGATTAAACCGATTAAAGTCAAAAGCCTGCCTGGCTATTACCTGACGCTGTCCATAAATCTCATCCTGAGCGGCCCGATATAAGGCGTTATTGTGTCCGGCATTCCAGATAAATCCACCAGTCAGAGTCATAACGAATAAAGCGATGGGTGCTTTGTAGTACAGTTTCATAAACCACCTCAACAACAGGAATTAAGTTAACGTTCAACTTCACAGCGGCGGCGTAGCCCTTTTTCAACAGCGAGATCAGGAAATAACCACTTAGGTGAATCATCGGCAGCGGCAGCTGGATCTTTAATTTTTAGTTTTCGGAATACTGACCCAGATGATTATTCTTATTAATACTGCGCAGGACGTTTTACGCACCATCAAGCCAAACTCACCAGATCCGAAAAGTAATAATATATTGGCGTGAGGCTTCGCGAGGATAAGGAGGGAGCTATCCACAAATACACGTTTCTATTTAATTACTATCAAATAACCTCAGCAACTACACCTGCATATTCATCATTTCCTGATAGGCGCTAACCAGTTTGTTACGCACCTGAACGCCCATCGCTAATGATACGGAGGATTTTTGCAGATCAACCATCATGTCATTCAGTCCGATACCGGGGGCACCAAGAGAAAACTTCTCTGCCTGAGTCCTTGCGGTATTTGAGGCTTCGCTGATACGGCCGAGGGCTGCATGTAATTCACCCGCGAAATTCACACTACCCGCTGCCAGTGGTTGCGGTGTGATTTGTTGTGCCTGAACCGCTGTGGCTTGCAGTTGTTGTAGCACGCCTTCAATGCCCTGAATGGCCATCTGGTTTCCCCTGTTGGTTAATCACAAGCAGATTAGCATCTTACCAGCAGAGTAAAGGCGCTAATTAGATACAAAAAACCGGGCTAATTCAGCCATAGAAATTCCCTAAAAAGAAAATAATGACACTGCCATATTGTGGCATTTTTGCTGTATTTGTCTCTCAGGGAGCCTTTTGTGTTCACTCTTTATTCGAATGACTCTGTATACGCTACGCGACGAGGTGCTGAATGACGGCCGCAACACAGGCACCAACGCCACCTGATAAGGCAACAGAGTGGTTAACTAGCCTGCGCGCTAACCCGAAGATCCCTCTGATTGTGGCCGCTGCTGCTGCGGTTGCGATTATTGTCGCCCTGGTACTTTGGGCGAAAACGCCTGATTATCGAGTACTGTATAATAATTTATCGGATCAGGACGGCGGAGCAATTGTCACGCAGCTGACTCAGATGAATATTCCGTATCGCTATTCAGAGAATGGCAGCGCTATCCTGGTACCTGACGACAAAGTCTATGATTTGCGTTTGCGCCTTGCCCAGCAAGGGTTACCGAAAGGTGGCGCGGTTGGCTTTGAACTGCTGGATAAAGAAAAGTTTGGTATCAGCCAGTTCAGCGAGCAAGTTAACTATCAGCGAGCACTCGAAGGCGAGCTGGCACGTACCATTGAGACCCTCGGTCCGGTTAAACGTGCCCGTATCCATCTGGCGATGCCAAAACCCTCTTTATTCGTCCGTGAGCAAAAATTACCTTCTGCTTCGGTGACCTTAAACCTGGAACCTGGCCGGGCGCTGGATGAAGGTCAGGTTAATGCTATCGTACATATGGTCTCCAGTGCCGTTGCCGGCCTGCCGCCGGGGAATGTGACGTTAGTCGATCAGGCGGGACATCTGCTTACGCGTTCTGAAACACCAGGACGTGCGCTCAATGATACTCAGTTAAATTACGCTACTGATGTTGAAAGTCGCTATCAGCGTCGTATCGAGTCTATTCTGGTGCCTATTGTCGGCAGCGGTAACGTTCATGCTCAGGTCACGGCACAAATTGACTTTGCCAGCAAAGAACAGACAGAAGAGCAATATCGTCCCAATGGGGATCCTGAGCAAAGTGCGGTACGTTCACGCCAGTTAAATCAAAGTAATCAGTCAAATGGTCAGTTCCCGGGTGGCGTCCCTGGCGCATTATCTAATCAGCCAGCCCCCGCTAACGCAGCACCGATTACCACCCCGGCTCAGCCTGATGCGCAAGGCAATAATCAACCCACCGCAACCACTGCCACCGCCCAGAATGGCAGCAGTAATAGCGCCCGGGATGAAACCACCAACTACGAAGTCGATAAGACTATTCGGCATACCCGTCTTAATGTCGGTGATGTGCAGCGCCTGTCGGTTGCCGTGGTGATTAACTATCGCCTGCTTGCCGACGGAACCCCAGCGCCACTCAGCGAAGACCAGTTAAAACAGATAGAGAGTCTGACCCGTGAAGCGATGGGCTTCTCACAGACACGTGGCGATACCTTGAATGTGGTTAACTCTCCGTTTAGCGCCGTCGCTGATGAAACCCTCGATAATCCGCCGTTCTGGAAGTCGCAGATGTTCTTCGATCTGCTGCTCTCTGCCGGTCGCTGGTTACTTGTGCTGCTGGTGGCATGGTTACTGTGGCGTAAAGCAGTACGGCCGTTGATTACTCAGCGTACAGAAGCGATAAAACTGGCCAGCGAAGTCGAGCTTGCACGTAAAGAAAGTGAAGAGCCTGCCGTTACCGTGCACCTCACTCGTGACGAACAGATACAGCAGCGCAAGGTGAATCAGCGCCTGAGCACTGAAATTATGAGCCAGCGTGTTCGCGATATGACGGATAGCGATCCTCGCGTCGTTGCGCTGGTTATCCGCCAATGGATGAGTAGCGAGATATGAGCATAACCGGAACTGAGAAAAGTGCGATTTTACTGATGACCATCGGCGAAGACCGTGCTGCGGAGGTGTTTAAACATCTGAGTCCGCGTGAAGTACAGCATCTGAGTAGCGCGATAGCCAATGTTCAGCAAATTTCGAATAAGGTTCTTATCGATGTGCTGGCGGAGTTTGAACAGGAAGCGGAGCAATTTGCCGCCTTGAGCGTCAATGCAAGCGATTATCTGCGATCCGTACTGGTAAAAGCCTTGGGTGCCGAGCGTGCCGCCACTTTGCTGGAGGATATCTTTGAGACTCGCGATACCACTAGCGGTATTGAAACGCTGAACTTTATGGAACCGCAAAGTGCGGCGGACCTGATTCGCGACGAGCATCCACAGATTATTGCCACCATTCTGGTGCATTTAAAACGCAATCAGGCGGCAGATATTCTGGCTCTGTTCGATGAACGTGCCCGAAATGACATTATGTTGCGTATTGCGACCTTTGGTGGCGTGCAGCCTGCTGCGCTGGCAGAACTGACTGAAGTACTGAATGGCTTGCTGGATGGTCAGAATCTTAAACGCAGCAAAATGGGTGGTGTGAGAACCGCGGCAGAAATTATTAACTTAATGAAAACGCAGCAGGAAGAAGCGGTTATTACCGCAGTACGTGATTTCGACGGCGAGCTGGCGCAGAAAATCATCGACGAAATGTTCCTGTTCGAAAATCTGGTGGCGGTGGACGATCGCAGCATTCAGCGCCTGCTCCAGGAAGTGGAGTCCGAGTCTCTGCTGGTGGCACTGAAAGGTGCAGAGCCGCCATTGCGCGAGAAATTCCTGCGCAATATGTCACAACGTGCCGCCGATATTCTGCGCGATGATTTAAACAATCGCGGGCCGGTTCGTTTGTCTCAGGTCGAAAACGAACAGAAAGCCATTTTGCTTATCGTGCGCAGGCTGGCAGAAACAGGCGAGATGGTGATTGGTACCAGCGAGGATACCTATGTCTGATACCCAGCCCTGGAAGCCATGGATACCGGATGATTTCAACTTTCCGACACCGGAATTTGAACATCTTGAACCCGTTGAGGCTGATCCTGAATTACACCAGCAAGAGCCCTCTCCGGAAATGGATAGCGCTCAGCAACTGGCAATGATCCAGATGCAGGCTCATGAACAAGGGCAGCGGGCCGGTTTTAGTGCCGGTCATAGCGAAGGTCTGGAAGAAGGCCGAAAAGCAGGCTTTCAGCAAGGGCTGGAACAAGGTATTGCTGAAGCAAAGCAGCAGCAAGCCCCCATTCATGCTCGCATGCAACAACTGGTCAGTGAATTCCAGTATACCCTCGATGCCCTGGACAGTGTGATTGCCTCACGTCTTATGCAAATGGCACTGGAAGCGGCCCGTCAGGTGATTGGTCAGACCCCTGCCGTCGACAGTACCGCTCTGATCAAACAGATTCAGGGCCTGTTAGCCCAGGAGCCGTTATTTAGCGGTAAACCTCAGTTACGCGTGCATCCGGATGACTTACAGCGCGTTGAAGATGTACTGGGGGCAACCTTAAGTCTGCATGGCTGGCGGTTACGCGGCGATCCTTCTCTGCATCAGGGAGGCTGCAAAGTCTCTGCAGATGAAGGGGATTTAGATGCCAGCGTCGCCACGCGCTGGCAGGAACTGTGCCGTCTTGCTGCGCCAGGGGTGCTGTAATGACAGCCCGACTGACTCGCTGGCTCGATACCCTCGATAACTTCGAGACGCGAATGGCACAATTACCTGCGGTACGACAGTATGGCCGCCTGATTCGAGCAACCGGGCTGGTACTGGAAGCCACCGGGCTCCAGTTACCGCTGGGCGCCACCTGTATTATTGAGCAACATGAACGTGATATTGAGAGCGAAGTTGTCGGTTTTAATGGCCACAAACTGTTCCTGATGCCACTGGAAGAAGTCGAAGGTATTTTACCTGGCGCTCGCGTCTATGCCCGGGCGGCGACGCTGAATGGCAAGCAAGGGGGCAAACAACTGCCACTGGGTCCCAGTTTGCTGGGGCGAGTACTGGATGGCAGTGGTCGCCCACTGGATGGACTCCCCTCCCCTGACACGCCTTACCATGGTTCACTCGGCTCAACGCCGTTTAACCCGTTGCAACGAACGCCGATTGAAAATGTGCTGGATGTCGGTGTCCGGCCAATTAATGCCTTACTCACCGTCGGCCGTGGTCAGCGTATGGGCCTGTTTGCAGGCTCTGGCGTCGGCAAAAGTGTGTTGTTAGGCATGATGGCTCGCTATACCGAGGCGGATGTTATCGTCGTTGGCTTAATCGGTGAACGTGGCCGTGAAGTTAAAGACTTTATCGAGAATATTCTCGGTCCTGAAGGCCGCGCTCGCTCGGTGGTGATAGCCGCACCTGCGGATGTCTCTCCACTACTACGTATGCAAGGTGCTGCCTACGCCACACGTATTGCTGAAGACTTTCGTGACAGGGGTCAGCATGTGTTGCTGATTATGGACTCCCTGACACGCTACGCCATGGCACAACGTGAAATCGCTCTGGCGATTGGTGAGCCGCCAGCAACCAAAGGTTATCCACCTTCAGTATTCGCTAAACTGCCCGCACTGGTTGAACGAGCCGGTAACGGGACTGAAGGCGGTGGATCGATTACTGCTTTTTATACCGTGCTGACTGAAGGCGACGATCAGCAAGATCCCATCGCTGACTCCGCACGCGCCATTCTTGATGGTCACATCGTCTTGTCTCGCCGCTTAGCAGAGGCAGGACACTATCCGGCGATTGATATTGAAGCCTCTATCAGCCGTGCCATGACGTCACTTATTAGTCATGAGCATTATGCCCGCGTACGGCATTTTAAGCAGTTGCTCTCCAGCTATCAGCGTAACCGCGATTTGATCAATGTCGGCGCTTATGCCAAAGGAAGCGATCCGATGCTGGATAAAGCGATTACCCTCTGGCCAGCTCTGGAAGCCTTTTTGCAACAAGGTATCGATGAACGCGATGGCTGGGAAACGTCTTGTCAGACATTAGCGACATTGTTTCCAGCGATGTAACAGGAGATAAACATGCCTCAACCTAGCGCCCTGGACACACTGAGTGAACTTGCCTCTCAGGAAGTGGAGAAGGCAGCCATTATGTTAGGTGATATGCGCCGCGGCCATCAGCAGGCGGAACAACAACTCGATATGCTGATGAACTATCAGGACGAGTATCGTAGTGCACTGAATACCAATATGTCTCAGGGAATGGCTAATGCACGCTGGCATAACTATCAGCAGTTTATTCTGACGCTTGAGAAAGCGATTGAGCAACATCGTCACCAACTGACGCAGTGGCATCATAAAGTTGAACAGGCGCTGAATGCCTGGCGCGAAAAGAAGAAAAAATTGCAAGCCTGGCAAACATTGCTGGAAAGGAAAGCAACGGCTGCACTGCTTGCCGAAAATAAACTCGATCAGAAGCAAATGGATGAGTACGCCCAGCGCGCCACCCAGAGGAGAGGCGAATGATAACACTGCCCCATGTGACACCACCAAAATCCGCTGATAAACCTGATGCACCGGCCGGTCAGATAAGTGACGGCGAAGGCATTGCAGAGGATTTTTCACAGCTAGTCCGCACAGCTAAAGCAGGCCTGACACGCGCTCCTGATGAGACAATGTTACGCAAAGTTGCCGTGAAGAATGACAGTCTCAAAAATGACAGCATCAAACTGGCAGCGGGTGTCGTGGCAGAGCTGTCTGCTGGCAAGATAAGCGCTGAACCACAAGAAACCCTGGCAGCCTTACTGGCTCCACAGGGGAAAAATAGCGCAGCAACAAAAGCATTACTCACCGCCAATGATAAAGCAGACCTGGAGAGTGATACGAGTCCTGATTTGCAAGCGATAAGTGCCTTATTTGCTATGCTGCCTCATCAGCAGACCGCGATGAGTGCGGATCCCGTCGTCGCAGACAAGCCTGTTGCAACGAGTAAAGGGTTGAACCTTAACCTCGCGGCAACCCCACACCCAGTAGCCGCACAAACTGCCGATACAGATAACTCCCGTCCTGTCAGTACGGATAATTCGGCCGGACGTTTCATACTGGCAGACGATAAAGTGAACCTGCGCGTTGCTGATAACCCGACACCCTTGAGCTCGTCTTTCAGCAGCAGCGCCCCGATTCAGTCTTCAGGAACCCCATTGACGGTACCGGCCACCCCGATCCTGAATTCTCAGTTAGGCAGCCAGGAGTGGCAGCAGCAACTGTCTCAACAGGTCATGCTCTTTACTCGTCAAGGGCAGCAGCATGCCGAATTACGTTTGCATCCTGAACACCTGGGAAAAGTAGAGATCAGTTTAAAACTGGATGATAACCAGTTACAGCTACAAATTATGTCCCCACACAGCCATGTTCGTGCCGCGCTTGAAGCCGCCCTGCCAATGTTACGTAGCTCACTGAATGAAAATGGTTTGCAGTTAAGCCAGAGCCAAGTCGGTGGCGAGGGCTCAATGCAACAGCAGCACACTGAGCAGCGGGAACAACAGGCTGCCCGACAAAACGGCACTTTCTCTGTTGAATCACAAGATGATAATGACATCCCGTTAGCCAGTGAGACACTACAACGTCTGGCTCAAAACAACGGCGTTGTGGATACCTTTGCCTGAATACGCAGACAAACGGTAGATGTGAAGACATTAAATAGGCTTTTTCAACGCTTTGACCACCACAAGACACGGGATAATCGTGTTACAGCTGTAGCGATATAGGAATAAAGCGTTCAATGACTGATACCGCGTCGAAAAAAAGCCGCCGTCGCACCTTATGGATGCCATTGCTGGTTCTTGTTACCCTTGCAGCCTGCGCAAGTGCGGGCTACAGCTATTGGCTTTTGCAACAAAAAGCTAATGGCGAGCAGGTAGAGACACCCAAACCCCCTCCGGCACCTATTTTTTATGCTCTGGATACTTTCACCGTCAATCTTGGCGATGCTGATCGTGTTTTGTACATCGGAGTCACTTTGCGCTTACAAGAAGAAGAAACTCGCCAGCGCCTGGCTGAATTTTTACCCGAAGTACGCAGTCGACTGTTACTGCTCCTTTCACGTCAGGATGCCAATGTTCTGGCAACCGAAGATGGGAAGCTGAAGTTAATCGAGGCGATAAAATCTACGCTGGCGACCCCGCTGGTTGCCGGAAAAAACCCACAGGTAGTCAGCGACGTGCTGTATACCGCCTTCATTTTGCGGTAACTTTATGGGCGATAGTATTCTTTCTCAGGCCGAAATAGATGCGTTGTTGAATGGTGACAGCGATAACGCTGCTATGCCGTTAGAAAAACCGACCAGCGCCTCTGACGTTCGACCTTATGATCCCAACACGCAACGCCGTGTTATTCGTGAACGTTTGCAAGCCCTGGAAATTATTAATGAGCGTTTTGCTCGCCAGTTTCGTATGGGCCTGTTTAACCTGCTGCGACGTAGCCCGGATATTACTGTTGGTGCGATTCGTATTCAGCCGTATCTGGAATTTGCTCGTAACCTTCCGGTACCCACTAACCTGAATTTAATACATCTTAAACCACTACGTGGTACCGGTTTATTTGTCTTTTCTCCAAGCCTGGTCTTTATTGCCGTCGATAACCTGTTTGGTGGCGATGGCCGCTTTCCAACCAAAGTTGAAGGGCGTGAATTCACTCATACCGAACAACGTGTTATCAACCGGATGCTGAAACTGGCGCTGGAATCCTACAGCGATGCCTGGAAAGCCATTTACCCACTTGATATCGAGTATGTGCGTTCAGAAATGCAAGTGAAGTTTACCAATATTACAACCTCACCTAATGACATTGTGGTCAATACCCCCTTCCATGTGGAAATCGGTAACCTGACCGGTGAATTTAATATTTGTTTGCCATTTAGCATGATTGAGCCGTTACGTGAGCTCTTAGTCAACCCGCCGCTGGAAAACTCTCGTCAGGAAGACCAAAGCTGGCGCGATACGTTAGTACGCCAGGTTCAACATTCTGAACTGGAACTTATCGCAAACTTTGCTGACATCCCGCTGCGTTTATCACAAATACTCAAACTGAAGCCTGGTGACGTGCTGCCTGTAGACAAGCCAGAACGGATCATTGCCCATGTGGATGGCGTGCCAGTGCTCACCAGCCAGTATGGCACGATGAATAGTCAGTATGCCCTGCGTGTTGAACATTTGATCAACCCGATATTGAATTCGCTGAACGAGGAACAGCTCAAATGAGTGATATAAATCAACCGTCTAATGACAATACTGACTCAGTTGACGATCTGTGGGCTGACGCTTTAAACGAACAAAAAGTTGCCAGTAAAAGTACTGCTGACAATGTATTCCGGGCTCTGGAAGACAATAGCATTGCAGGGAACCTGCAAGATATTGACTTGATAATGGATATTCCGGTCAAACTCACCGTTGAGTTAGGCCGTACCCGTATGACTATCAAAGAGTTGCTGCGTCTGACGCAAGGTTCCGTCGTCGCGCTGGATGGCCTGGCGGGAGAACCGCTGGATATTCTGATTAACGGTTATTTAATCGCTCAGGGTGAAGTGGTCGTGGTGGCCGATAAATACGGGGTACGTATTACCGATATCATCACGCCTTCTGAACGAATGCGTCGTTTGAGTCGCTAAATGAAGACCCAGTCTATTGCTCCATCAGCTCCCGCGCATACTGACTCACCGTTAATCTCGGTGAGCGCTGCGCTTGGGGGTATTATTATACTGATTTTACTGGTCGCCTGGATTGCCCGACGTTTTGGATTTGCCGGGACCAGTATGGCCGGTAAAAAAACACTACAGATACGTGCCAGCGCAAGTCTTGGCCCGCGGGAACGTGTGGTGGTGGTCGATATCGAGGATGTCCGACTGGTTCTGGGCGTAACCGCCTCACAAATCACCCATTTGCATACCCTGCCCTCCACCCCAGAAAGCGAACAACCTTTATCACAGGATAATCCTGGTGATTTCCAGAACATGATGAAAAAATTGTTAAAACGTAGCGGGAAAGCGCGATGAAATCGGGACCACTCCGTATACTAATCCTGTTACTGCTGCTGTTACCCGGGGCGACGTTTGCTCAGTTACCCGGCCTGATCAGTCAGCCTCTGGCAAATGGTGGGCAAAGCTGGTCATTACCGGTACAAACGCTGGTATTTATTACCTCGTTAACCTTTATTCCTGCGATTTTACTGATGATGACCAGTTTTACACGGATAATCATCGTCTTTGGCTTGCTTCGTAACGCATTAGGCACGCCGTCAGCGCCACCGAACCAGGTATTAATTGGCCTGTCACTTTTTCTGACCTTTTTCATCATGTCACCGGTGTTTGATAAGATCTATAGCGACGCCTATAAACCCTTTAGTGAAAATAAAATCAGCCTGGAAACCGCTCTGGAAACCGGGGCAGAACCACTGCGGGAGTTTATGCTACGCCAGACTCGCGAAGCAGATTTAGCCTTATTTGCCCGCCTGGCAAATACCCCTCCCCTGCCAGGACCTGAAGCGGTATCCATGCGAATTTTGCTTCCTGCCTATGTCACCAGCGAATTAAAAACGGCTTTCCAGATTGGTTTTACCGTCTTTATTCCATTTTTAATTATCGACTTGGTTATCGCCAGCGTGCTGATGTCTCTGGGTATGATGATGGTTCCGCCAGCAACAATAGCATTGCCTTTTAAACTGATGCTGTTTGTGCTGGTGGATGGCTGGCAGTTACTGGTCGGTTCTTTAGCACAAAGTTTCTACAGTTAGGGGAAGTGACATGACACCAGAATCTGTAATGATGATGGGAACCGAGGCCATGACCGTCGCTCTGGCGCTGGCAGCACCGTTACTGTTAGTCGCATTGCTCAGTGGTCTGATTATCAGTTTGCTACAAGCAGCAACACAAATAAATGAAATGACACTGTCGTTTATTCCAAAAATCCTCGCTGTATTTGTCACTATCGTTATCGCCGGGCCGTGGATGCTTAATTTGTTACTGGATTACATGCGCACGCTATTAACCAATCTGCCCTACATCATTGGATGATACAGATTGATAGCAACCAGTGGCTTGAATGGTTAAATCACTATTTCTGGCCACTGTTACGGGTGTTAGCGCTGATTATGACAGCCCCTGTACTGAGCGAACGCAGTATTCCTAAACGTATCAAGATAGCGTTAGGTATTATGATAACGGTGATTATCGCCCCGTCTTTGCCAGTGACTCATATTACTATTTTCTCAGCTGATGGTTTCTGGCTTGCGATGCAACAATTATTAATTGGCATCGCTCTGGGATTCACTATGCAGTTTGCTTTTGCCGCCGTGCGTACTGCCGGAGAGATTGTTGGTTTACAAATGGGACTCTCATTTGCGACCTTTTTTGATCCCGGTAGCCGTCTTAATATGCCTGTTCTTGCCCGGTTTCTGGATATACTGGCGATACTGTTATTCTTAACTTTTAATGGCCATTTATGGCTTATTTCCATGCTGGTTGATACTTTTCATACCCTACCTGTCAGCGGTATGTCGATTAATAGTCAGGTATTTATGACATTAACACGTTCTGCCGGACTTATTTTTATTAATGGTTTAATGCTTGCCTTACCGCTTATTACTCTGCTACTGACACTGAATATTGCTCTTGGGATGCTGAACAGAATGTCACCGCAGCTTTCTGTTTTTGTTATAGGCTTTCCTGTAACCTTGTCGATTGGCATGCTTGTTTTTGCAGCAATGATGCCCTTAGTTGCTCCTTTTACCGAACACTTATTCAGTACAATATTTGATCTTCTCGCTAATATTATCAACGAACTCCCTGCCTCGCGGATTTAAAAACCAAGATAAAAGAGCTTCAATTGAATATTCAGTAATAGCCAAAAGGCACTGATAAATCCCATCCCATTCAAATTAAATAAAATTATTGTCCTCTTTTTTTTTACGTGTTTGCTGCGAAAATTCCTGAAAAATAACAATCTCCTTTACAGAATAGTGTTTTCACTTTTTACTAATCAAGCGTAGTGAAGAGAGCATCGCTTATCAAAAGGCATATATTATATAGTGAAAAAGTGAGCAGCCATTATTCATAAAAAAACCCAGGTACCCTAGGTAAAATTAGATAGTAATAAGATATTCAGAATTGGGGTTATTATGTCGACAGTCATCATGGACTCGTGTAGTTATACTAAGCAAGGACTTATCTCTTATCTGACTAGCAGAGGTATCAATAGTCAGAACATCTCTGATGTAGAGACAATCGCTGAACTGGCAGATGCCTGTCAAAAATTATCTCCACGTGTAGTATTTATTAATGAGGACTGTTTTATTCACAATGCAGAATACAGTTACCAGATAAAAAAAATCATCGATCTGCATGCAAAGACTCTTTTCCTGGTTTTTATGGCCATAGCCAATGCAAGTTTTGATGCATTTTTACGGATAAAAAAAAACCTATTGATTAGTTCGAAATCAATTAAACCTGACTTTCTAGATGAAATTTTAGAATGTTACTTACAAAGAAACGGGCAATGCATTGCCAGTCTGAATATTCCAGTACTCACGCTGAGTAAAACTGAAAACTGCATTTTAAAACTCTGGATGGAAGGACAGGACACAAATAAAATATCAGAAAAGATGAGAGTAAAACCGAAAACTGTTTCATCACATAAAGGAAATATCAAGCGAAAGATAAAAACACATAATAAGAAGGTTATTTTTCATGTTGCGCGACTAGCTGAAAATATGACCAATGGTATTGTTGTTAATCTCAGTTAAACTCTGCTATTCTTCCTTGGCAGGCCTGTGTTTTATTTATGAAACTCATAATTTACTACACAGGTCATGTGTTCGGTTCATGCGTAACATCACAATAATAAATTAATCGATTCTGTTTTTTTGGGCCGGAGGAATAAACGTCTCATATATACCCAAAATAGTTCGAGTTGCTTGTCAGCGCAAAGCTTCAGGCCGTCGATGAGCATAGATAAACTATGTGATTCGCCGGTATGAGCGCCGGCAACACCCAAGCAACTTGAAGTATGACGGGTATACTTATCATTAAAATCGTTTTTCATAACATATGATTGGGATTTTTATGATTTAATTTTCACCAAAAAAGTTATTGGATAATTCTTTAATGCTATAAAATCAACCAGGTTGAGATACTTAATTATATCTGTGCCCTGCGTGATGACGGGCAAAGAATATAAAAATTATAATACGTTAAAACACTTTATTATTACGCCTCTGAATATGGAAGGTTCAGAGTATATTAGCCATCTTTTTCAACAAAAATACCATCCGGATGACCTTCCTCATTAAAGAACCAAACCCCTAACGGGTAATCTTCAAGGGAGACCAGATACATCGTCCCTTCGTTGAAAGATTCAACAGCCATCACAACGCCAGGACGTCTTGGGCCGCCATCTGTCTTCACCGTGACACGATCATTGATTTGCATAAGCTTCTCTCCCGTTTCTCTCTGCTGTCTTATTTAACAGAATACTGGCTATTGTTAGCATGGTATCAGGTAGCCTGTTTGCTAAGCCAGTTTTCTAAATAAGTTAAGTAAAAATCATTATCAATAACTTATCAAAATCATCAATGATTTTTTCACCGGCCAGCCAAAAGCGAATCACCAGGAAAGCGGATGAAAACGACCGGAAGTCCCTGCTTTATTGACCATCAGAAAAAAACCGACCTGTAAGCCGGTTAAAAATCTAAAAATACAGTTGAAATCATTGCATCCGAGTAAGTTGTATTGCGCAACTTATGTTTGATTTGTCAATAAAAATTAACATTTTTACAACAACTAAATTGCTCGCTATCTGTATTTTTTTAGCGTTAACTTAGCGGCTTTATTGAAATATCATGAGGATGTATGCAACTGCGTTCGGCTCGATTGCTACCGTTGATAGCGGCACTTTTCTCTCTGTACATTATTTGGGGATCTACCTATTTTGCCATTGCTATCGGTGTACAAAGCTGGCCACCGCTGTTGATGGCCGGTGTGCGCTTTATCGCTGCTGGTGTGTTTCTGATGGCAGTATTACTGCTAAAGGGGCACAAGCTGCCATCATTACGTCCGCTACTGAATGCCGCGCTGATTGGTATTTTATTGCTAGCCGTTGGCAATGGTCTGGTCACTGTAGCAGAGCATCAACACGTTCCCTCTGGTATTGCCGCGGTTATGGTGGCTACTGTGCCGTTATTTACCCTTTGCTTCAGCCGTTTTTTCGGTATTAAAACCCGTAAACTGGAATGGCTGGGTATCGCGATAGGCTTAGTCGGAATAGTTTTATTGAACAGTGGAGGAAACCTTAGCGGTAACCCTTGGGGGGCGCTGTTAATTTTACTAGGTTCACTGAGCTGGGCATTTGGTTCCGTGTACGGTTCGCGTATAGAGTTACCAAAAGGGATGATGGCGGGTGCCATTGAAATGCTCACCGCAGGTATTGTCCTGCTGATAGCCTCGCTACTTGCGGGTGAACGACTCACTGCTATGCCAGATACGGCTGGTTTACTGGCGGTTGCCTATCTGTCTATTTTTGGTTCTATTATTGCCATCAGTGCTTATATGTATCTGATCCGCAATGTTACCCCCGCCGTGGCGACCAGTTATGCCTATGTAAACCCAGTCGTGGCCGTTCTATTAGGAACCGGTTTTGCTGGCGAAAGTTTATCTCCTATTGAATGGCTGGCACTGGGAGTGATTATTTTTGCCGTTGTCCTGGTGACACTGGGTAAATATTTGTTTCCAGAAAAAGCGACAGCCTCTCCTTCAAAGATAAACAAATAATCTTTCATTGATTCATTATAACTCCAGTTGGTGTATGCCTTGCGTATCGATCTCCGCATGGCAGACACCAGAATATATCCACTCCTCCAGTCGCTCCGCTATGGCCTGTGGTGTCAGTTTTTTCCTCCATCTTAAGGAACACTCCCATACCACCAGCACGCGCCAGCCCAGAGCGACCAAAGAGCTGATATTACGCTGATCCCGGGCGACATTAGCTTCCAGCTTATTCAGCCAGAACTCAGGGCGAGTTGCTGGCATTTTAAACAGATAACAGTGATGACGATGCCAGAAACAGCCGTGGGTAAAAATAATGCAGCGCTGGCTATCAAGAACAAAATCAGGTTTTCCGGCAAGTGAGGTATCCTGCATACGAAATGGGATACCGCAGTCAGTCAACAGCGCCGCCAGCTGTTTTTCAATAGCCGTTTGCTGAGTTGCGATAGCACGCATATTCTTACTGCGAATTTCTTTGCTGTGAACATCAGCCATATCAGCCCCTGAATCGTTCCTGACGAGCGATATTGGTTTATGAAAAACGCCGGATCACGGTTTCATCAATCTGCAAATAATCACCGGTGAGTTCAGCACAAAGTTTAGCCATATACTGAATCAGAAAATCTGCATTATGCCGGGCAAGCATTTTTCCTGTCTTTGTTTGCATAGTATCAGGCAACTTAAGAAGCTTATTCTGGAAATGATCCACAGCATAATAGCTGTCATCAAGCGGCCGATGAAGTGCCAGAGGATCCTCACTATCAAACAAAGGCCGGCCAAGTGCCCCAGAGACATAGAATACCCGTGCCAATCCGATAGCCCCTAACGATTCCAGCCGGTCGGCATCCTGGACAATTTTTGCTTCTATGGACTCAGGAGTGATAGCGGCACTGAAACTATGCGCATGCACGGCATGAGCGACAGCGTCATAATATTCAACGGGGAAGTCAGGGAAATGTGACTGGAGAATGCTTATCGTCTCCTGAGCGGCTAACCGGGAAGCTTGCTGACGCTGCGGGCTGTCCTTCGGTAAATTCACAATGTCATGAAAATAACAGGCGGTCAGCACCACCAAGTCACAAGCTGTTGTTTCTTCGACCATAATATGCTGTGCCGTTTTCCAGACACGCTGTAAATGAGCAATATCATGGGCTTTATCATCATGACACCAGTTCTCGCGCAAATAGTGTTCAAATTGTTGCTGCCATTTCAGCAGTGACATATCAATACCTCTTATTCGATGCTGACTGAAGCGTCCACTATACAGTAAAATATATGACTCTTGCCTGCTCCAGGGTAATCCAGTCACATCATTTTTTATCTAAAGTGATCTACATATTCACTGATTAATTTTCGATATACGCAAGAATTAAGAAAGCCAGCGTTAACTGGCTTTACATTAATAAGCAATCATACTAAGCATTGACTTGTTTGTTAAAACAGGCTTTTAATTTGTCATGCATCTCTGACTTCAGAATATTAAAGTCATCCTGCCGGGGAGGTTTTGCAGATAAATAGTCGGCAACGTTTTCTTTAGTGTTATCAATGATAACCAGGGGTTCAGTTTTCAGATAGATAGAACCTTCTCTGTCATTATTAACTTTTACATTTGATGTTGAAAAAGAAAATTTTCTCTGTAATGAAGCATACGTATTAGAGATTGAATTTAAAAGAGAAATAAATCCTTTTTTCACTTTACTCGTTGCCTGAGCAGCGAGCTTTTGGCCTTCAACAATGACATCATTTCTGAGATCAGTCAGATTCTGATAGCTATTAATATAGACTTTAAATAAAACGCTCATGTTAACACCTTTATTTTATGGATATCACCTTGCGATATATTGCCTACCACAAGAAGAGATGGATATTATTTCGCCAATAACATCTGTGCGATTTGTTCAACGGTTAATACATTTGATAATTGTGATTCTTTGATTATTACACCAACCTCTTCCAGGCGAATAATAAAATCAATAAGCTCAACGGAATCCATCGCTAAATCAGTGATCAGGCTATCATTCGACTTGATATTATTGACTGGCGTACCATTTACCTCATATATAATATTTCTCACAATCCGTAGCGCTTCTTCAAGCATCATCTCTGATTTCATAAGCTGCTCGCCGTCTCGCTATTGAGTTCCAGATTATCTAACTCTTCTTCTGTCTTCTGATTAAAAGAATTCGCCAGATGCTTTATATCTAAGGAATGTCGACTAAATGGATCAATGGTTCTGTTAGTGGTGTAGACTGGAGTCTGGTTAACACGGGTATCAACTTTGAATTGACTCGATGCGCGCTTAAGCGGCTGCAGTCCAGCTTTATCAGCATTGGATATCCGTGATGACGAGATATCTTGCATCCTGTCAGTCTGCCCCAGAGACATTCTATGGGTAATACCCTCATTACGAGCCAGATATTGATTATTCAGTGCCTCGAATTTTCTGACCAATTGTTGTACCGAGTTATTGGAACGAACGACGCTTTTTGCCGGATTAGCTGGCCCCGTCACTGTCGACTGTAACCCTTGTTCAGGCTTTGAAGACAGTTCGGCAGTAGATTCTGATAACTTATTTTGAAGCGCATTTTTGGCGTTCACAGAAGTCTCTGTCTCAGTCAGAAGAGCAGATAATGCCTGTGCGACTTGTGTAGCGGCATTCTGTAAAATTTTACCCGAATCTGACGAAACCAAAGGTGCTGGCAGTTCATCAGGTATCAGGTTTATATTTTCCTCAAGCAGCGCCATTTTTTGTGCAACCACAGGGGGTTCGGCTTGTCCCATAATGGGTTGAGGCAAGCTGTTAGTAACACTGGCAACTTGTGGAGCAGGCATTGGAACAACATCCTCAATAGCATGTAATACCTGTGTGAAAGGCAGTATTTCGGTGAGAGTGATTGGCTGAATATTGCTTTGCACGACGCCATCGACGCGCTCGCTAAATTTATCCTGTCCGCCGTTCTGAGCACGCCCCCAGTATAAATCCATAAATTTCTCAACCAGGCGAGCTTTATCATTACCCAGTTGCTCATCCGGCGTATTCAATAAAGCAATACCGAAATCGATATCCGATGCCGGAGTACGCTCAGCAACATTTCCATTAACCGTTGAGGTCCCATGGCCGCCATTAGCCGTATTATGAATGGTTATCGGTCCGTGCCCGTTTCCGGCTGGAAGGGTAATACCCGGATGAGCAACATCAGGTGGTAGTGATCCAGACGGCAATGAAGAATGAGTCTGCGGCACGTTCCCCAATGGAGATTCATCTGGAGACGCATTCACCTGAGCCGCATCATGATGCTTCAGTGCTTTTGATAATGACGAGCAAGTATCTTTGAAATAGCTACCATTACATATGACAGTAGTCCATGTTTGTTCGGATTGCTTGAACGTATTAATCAGGTACTCAATAACCTCGTAACAAGCCATAACGCTTGGCGTAAAGATATGCTCGTTGGTAATTAATTCATTATTTGTTGTATGGTGGTATTCCCATGCATTACGGCAATGCTGGGTATATTCATCGACATGCCTTCTAAGGGCAGTCTCACCATATTTTTGGAACAGAAAAGTGAGTTCAGATGAGACTTTTGCATCCTTAGTGAATTTATTATCCGCTTTAGCAAATTCACGGAAAACTTTCTCAAATTTAGGCATATCTTCTGGCTGGGCATCTTTATAGATAATCCCCAGCATGTTTCTGACCGCCCCACCTTTCCAGTCTGGATGCGTCTCAGACAACACACTGGGTAATCCATGCAAGGCCATCTCAGCAAATAGTTTATCTGCTCGACTTGTTTGGCTCGGTAATTTTATAAATTCCTGTGCCGCATTCTGAATGCCAATACTATCAACAGATGAAATAAACTCACTCTGAGAAGCTTTAGCAGATTTGTTACTTGCTACAGGCCTATTTAATAGCTGGCTGATATTATTCCTGAGCGCAGCGGTGATTGTTGCCATTATTTATTCCTTATTAATTATTACCATCATATTTATACACCACAACAGACTGCACAAGCGATACGTTCCCAGATACTTCGTGGATCAGTCCCATCATCACTTTCAATCTCATAATCATTTTGATTATTCACGCCAGGTGAGCGACTTGTATTATTTAAATAAACGCTATCAAAGGTCTCTGTGATTGATTCAGCAGGGATCCGCTTATTTGGAATAATCTTAATCGTGAGACCTAATGCACCACAGGCGTCTTTAAAATACATCCCATTACATACTATCTCTGCCCATATTTGATTAGGGAGAGTTAGTTTGTTAATGAGCTCAAAGATCACGTTATAACAGAATTCAGCATCTGATGTAAAAACCACATCATCTTTCGGATTCGCTGTATGCCCGGGGTTATAGTAATGCCATACTTTACGACAGCATTCTGTATAAGCTTCAACATGTTTGTAAAGCGCAGCCTTACCATATTTATGCAATAAAAAACTGATATCTTTGCCTAAAGCAGGTTCTATATCACTATTATGTTGAACTTTTTCCAGCATGGCAAAACTCTTTTTAAGGCGAGCTCTGTCTTCTGGAAGAACATCCTGAGAAATAATGCCTAGCAAATTTCTTGCTTGTGCAGACGGCCATTCTAATGGTTTCTGTTTAACAGAAAGAGGAAGATCCTTACAGGCAAGCGCATTATGCATAGCGTCCTCTATCTCAGAGACCCGCGGTTCGAGAATAAAGGCCTGAAGAGGATCCCGCGTATTCAAATTTGCAAACACCTTTGCAAGATTTAATTGATAGGGTACCGGTGGTTGTGCGTTTACTGACGATGAGGGTAATTCTGCCGCTGTATTGTTTTGCCCACCAACAACCGTGCGAAGATTAGCCGCGACAGAATCACGTGAAGGAGAACTCCCTTGTCCACTTTGGTGCATATTCCTCAGTGCTGAACTGACGCTTGCATTCGCAATATTATTGCTCACTGGATTAATACTGGAATAGTCAGGATAAACCCCTGAACCAAATCGCCGTGAACGTTCCAAATCAGATTGAATATTTATATTGGTATCACAAGGTACACTTCTACTATACATGCATCATCCTTTTATAATCGATAATTAAACCAACAGATTAAACCGATTTATTAACCTCACGATAATCTTGTTATCACTTATCATGAGAGTTAATTCCTTAATAAAAATGAAACAATAACATTATCTTTATGATGACAGCTATTTACTAACTTAATGACTTGAGTACATCTCTGGCGCTGTCTGCCAGGGAACTGATTGCAGAACTTAATATCTTATTTAAGGTGTCAAAATTATTATTTGCCTGGCTATAACGCTGAGCAAAAGACTGCATATTACTCTGGAAAGCATTCCCGGCGGCATTAAACGTGGCCAGCCATGCCTGATAACTCGCCGTCGATACTTTGCCGTCTTTTATTCCGGAGGGATAGGTCCCGGATACAGAATTGTATTGGTCCATATTGAAACTAATTTTCCCATTACTATCCACTTTATATGCGGGTTCTAGCGTGATAGTCATGCTTCTTTTTTCATCATCGGTCATCGAATTCCAGCCATCAACACTGCCTAGTTCACCATTTAGCCTGTCGACATCTTTTTGAAATGCATCGTAGCCTGCCTGCATTTTACTGGTATCAAACGAAACATTATTACCATCACTACCTGTAGATACCGCCTCGGAAGAGGCTTTTTGAACATTTTCATTAAATGACTCATACATCTCAGTATATTTCTGCATTAAGTCAGCATAGAAATCGACATAATCCTTTTTAACTTCACCAATAAACAGAGCCAGTCTGAGCCATATTTCTGCATAGCTCATGTTAGCATTAATAGGGCCGTTAGTGGAAAACTCATTTCCCAGTCTGGCGGTTGATGCTGTTAGTTGTGCAGATGAGGATTTTCTGTAAAGTGTTTGCTTGCGAATTTCATTACGAATATCACCAAGCGCGTCTGTAATATCATTCAGCAACTTTTTTTTATTATCCAGGTCATCTCCCACTCCAGAGTCTTGAAGTTTCATTTTCTGAAGTTTGTGAATGATATTTAGCACATTATCATTTCTAACATGTGACACATCTCCGTTAACACCATGCTTTTCAAGTACATACTCAATATTTTTGATGATGTGGGGAGTATTCGCAGCAGTTAATGTCTGAATAAGATCCTTAAGAAGATTTTGATATTTTTCCAGCAGCGGTTCGGCATGGTCATTTTTTAGTTCAGGTCTTTTTTTAGCGTCTGTATTATCAGAATATAGCGTAGGTTCATAATTTGGTACATCAGTATATATTGAAGCCATACAACAGTCCTTGTTATATAAAGCCAGATATTTCATCTGGCTTTAATTTCAAAATCAACGTATCCGGTCAGCAATAGATGACAAGGTACTGTTCTTGCTATTCAGCATATTTTCAAGAGCCTGGTTCAATGCTGCCTTAGATTCCGCAGATTTTTTCGCCGCTTGTTGCTGTGTATTGGCTATTTCATTATTCACAGACTGGTCAGCACGCGCCAGTTCCGCCTGCTTGGTTTCGGTCGCGGCTTCGACGTTGAATGCACCATCAATAACTTTCTGGCTGGAATTAATGGCAGTATTACTATAGTCAGACGTCACGCGTGTCTGGCTCGTCTTAAGCTGCAGATCGTTATGGTCATGGCGTTTGGTATTACCAAAACCTGTCGTTGACGGTGTACTATCTACCATCTTACCGGATACATTGCCATCCAGTGAGTTACCCTGGTGCAACATTTTATCAGTGGATGTAGATGCGCTAGACTGAATCCCCCCAACCGCGCCTTCAGCCTTAACCGCTGAAGCAAGATTATTAGTGATAGATTTTGACTCTGTTTTCAATGCACTCATCGTTCGTGCCGTCGTCACTCCCTGGCCTATCAGCCCGATTGAACCAGAGGTAATCGCTCCTGTCATACGCTGTTTCTCAGCATCAATCCCTTTATTCCCTGAGCGCTCAGCTGCATCAACGGCGCGCAAACTTGACCTGGCAGAAGACTTCGAAAATTCGGCCTCTTGTTTTGCCAGAGTCACCGTCAGCAAATTATTCAGTTCAACCATTTTCAAGTCACCCATCATATTGACGAACTGACGCCCAAGCGCATCAGTAGCGGTAATATCTGTACCGCCAGCGACAGGCGTTCGGGTATTCATTGCTTCAGCAGCGGGCGCTGTTGATGGCGAAGAAACCGGCAATACCTTATTTCCATTAGCAGTACTACCGGTTGCTTGTAGAGGAATGGTTTGCGTATTAAATACCGAAGCTGCCGAAGCTGCCGCCCGTTCCAGCTTATTAATATCACTCCCCTTCGTCGTAGCGATTAAATGCATCAGCTCATTCTTCTGTTCTGAATCAATCTTTTCCTGGCCGACTGGAGGGGCTAACAAGGCGGGTCGTATATCAAGATTGACCATCACACTTTGCCCCTGAAGAATAGCGGCCATCATTCCTGGCTGTATGGCTAATGCAACAAATGCCTGCACATTATCGGCGGTATGCGGACGAAGATTATTATCCTCCGCAATTTTTCCGATATTATTAGTTTGAGGCTGTTGGATAGCATAATTATGGCTATCTGAAATAGCGATATTATTCATAACATTATATTCCTATCTGTATTTGATGTGAAAAACTTATCCTGCAACAGCACCTATTTTCCTGGCAATATATTGCCCAGCCTGCATATTATTTTCAGCAACTGATGATATATTTTTTACAATTGAATTAGTTGATTCAATTCGTGTTTTAAAGGAATCTACAGCACGTTCCAGCATTTCATTAAGAAGATCTTGTAATGCTGTATTATTTAATAACTGAGCTTTGGTTTTAGCCGCATCTACTTTCATATCCGCAGTGACAATATTTCCTGCCGTCTGGATTACTGTATTTCCCATATTGGCAGCGGACAAAGCCATTTCAGAGCGAAGACCAACCTGTGCTATTTTGGATTCCTGCATGCCCATAGAGCGTCCCAAGCCCTGTCCAATACGTTTAAGCACATCGCCTACCATATTGTTCATGGCTTTATCCATGACCTTAGAGCCAATTTTTTTGGCAACTACGCCGGATAATTTACTTGCTACGCTCCCGGCAACGACTACAGCTGCAACCATTATTATCGCCGCTGCTATCGCCCCCATAATTTGTCCAATCATTTGTGCGGTGGATTTATCAACACCGAAAGATTCCAGTATCTTAGCGTATACGCTGCTAAGCAGTTCCATCAAAGGTTGAACAATCGCCTCCATCAGGGGCTTCATCGCTTGACCTATAAACGAAACGCCATTTACAGCTTGGTTAATTTCATCACCGATTGCCAGCGCCAGACCCACTGCGGCAAATGCCAAAGATGCACCACCGGTAAAAATAGCTGAGGCAAAACTTACCGCTGTAATCACCCAACCCAAAACTTTACCTATACAGCCCATAACTTTTTGCATTTCTTCAGATTTTCGCACACTGTCTTCATACTCTTGTGCTTTCTTCTCCGAATCTTTTGCGGCGGCTTCTGATAATTTATTCTTAAGTTCAGTAGCAGCCTTGAGATCGTTGCTTGCACTCTGGTCAATCAGCTGAGACATCAGAGCAATAAGAAACGTCAAGCTTTTCGCTTGCTGATCGTTCTGTTTACGATTATTTTCAATAATTGCCTGCTGCTGTGCAGGCATGGTATTTGTCAATGCTCGCGATTGCTCTAATGTTTTATCCAGGGCTTGTCTGGAGCTACTTTCAGCTTTAATTGCTGGATTTAAGCTATCTTTAGTATGTTGATTAAATGCCTGTGTCGTTTTATCAACAGCAGTTTGAGCAGCTATTACCGCTTTTTTTGCATCATCAATTTGCTTTTTTAACTCGGGTGAAACCGGATCCTGCCCTTGAGCCTGGGCTTCTAGTTTTGCCAAAGATGACTGCGCATTTTTCAGATCGGACTCTGCAGACTTAGCCTCTTTCTCAAGCCGGGTAGATTCCCCCTTTACCTGTTTTAAAGCATCTGAATCATTCGCCCATTGCTCCCCTTGAGACTCTAATGCTGCTGCAAGTTCTGAATAGCTACTCTCAGCACCTGTCATACTGGCATTATAAGTCTTAAGCTGAATCAATTGATTTTGTAATGAGCTATCTGATGTCAATTGATTTATTTTACCCAGTAACTCCAGCATCTGAGCTGAAGTATTTTTTGCCGTATTATCCGTTCCTGAATTGGGTTCAGCTAATGAGGGCATATCCTGACGCGCAAAATTGACAGTGTCTCCTTTACCATTTATAGCATCCCGAGTATTTTCCAGAACGCTAATAAGTTGTTTAGGTTGTAATACTTGCAAAGCGCCTTTTACGTTGTCTAACTGAGGATGGTCTTTTATCGCTGGATTAGCGAAACGTTTTGCCTGTTCGCTTTGTTTTTTTAACTCTTGCTGGCTAATATCTAAAGCCGCTTGATGGTTATTAATATAATCAAAGTTATCAGTGCGAATACTCATTCATATATCCTCTTTTGTTTCTTCTGGTGGCGTATTACCTGCCTCTTCACTATTTATTTCATTAAGAGCTAAAAGATAGGTATTTGCCCGTTGATTCAATGCCTCATCACTGCATCTGCTGGCAACAATTTCAAAACACTTGCGAGCCTGAACAGCACGACGCTGCATTAAATTACATTGCCCGGCATAAAACATCGGGCGATAATCCTCTTTTGAAAGTGAGTATGCTAAGGCATAAAAATCGATAGCTTTTTGATAATCCTTTTTAAGTTGATAAACTGCGGCTAAGCCCATTGCGTATTCAGGATTATAGAAATCATAAATACAAAGGAATCTGAATAAAGATTCAGCATCATTAAGCTTGCCATGATGATAGAAATCATAAGCTAACTTATAAACATCGTTCATAGTGTCGTTAGATACGCCGTTAACATCCTTCAGGGTTGCACCACTCTGAATAGCTTCAAGTAAACTATCAGAGTATTGTAAAACCTCGTTCTCATCATTAGGTTGTTCTTCATTGTTTTCTGAAGTATCGTGCATATAGCGATTATCCATTCTTACCTCTTACATTATTTATTTAAAATGCTGGAAAAACTGACTTAACTTGAATGCAGACAGTAAAGAACATAAAAATCATACTGGCTGGTTACAATAATTAATACAAAAAAAACGCACTACTCTAATTATATTTATTGCTTATCATTTATTGTTGTCGGAGTGATATTGTCATCGTCAGATATGACTGCCTGCTCAATATCAGGCTCGGAGGCGGGTGGCTGCTCCATACCCGCCATTTCCACCTCACGTAGCCAGATAAGGATATTCATTATTTTCATAAGCGATTCATCATTAAGAGAAATAAAGCTATATTGTCTATAGGTTTTATAGATCCTGCGCGTCAAAGCAATATCCCGAACGACAGGAATACCTATTTTCTCAGCATAGGCTATAGCAGCTCTGGCCTTTTGGTGGGTCGAACGAAAGGCAATAAACGGGAGAGAGGCAACTTCAGGATTAAAATAAATTGCAATCGCAATATGTGTCGGGTTTGCCATCACAACCTCAGAGTTTCTAATGGCTGACATTTCCTCTCCGGAAAGGATCTCCTGATGGAGACGTCTCCGTGCACCTTTAATTTCTGGATTACCATCATTCTCTTTACGTTCACGCTTGACTTCATGTTTATCCATTTTAAGATCTTTAAAATGAAGAAAATACTCCACCATAAAATCAGCAACCAATATGATTAGTGAACAAATCATAAATGTCATCACTGCGTTAAACGCGAGTGTTACCCACTGAGTAATCAATCCATTCAAATCAGCGTGAACAACAGCCAGAGCTTGCTTGAGATCATTCTCAATTAGAATATAACTGGTTATGACAAATACTATTAAGTAGAGTATTGATTTAATTAATTCTTTCACGGTGCGAATATTAAATATCTTTTTTATTCCCTCTACTGGATTCAATGCTTTGAAGTTTAATTTAATCGCTTCAGTGGCAATTGAGAACCGCGTTTGTAGTAAGGTCATGGTAATACCAGTCACACTGATGATACAAATAATAGTAAATGCTATGATGAAAAAAATTCTCGTTAGTTCTAGTAAGAAATCGCTGATACTGATTTTTGAGTTATCCAGCATAACTGTTGAGTACAGTTGCATGAAGTCTTTAAAACTTAAAAAATGAACAATAAAATAAATACCCACAAGTAAAGAAACTGTTGTTGTCAGATCTTTACTTTTAAATGTCTGCCCCTTCTTTGCCGAATCCTTTCGTCGTTTATCTGTAGGTTTTTCTGTTTTCTCTGCCATGAGAATGCTTTCCGATTAAGAGAGGAAATTTTTTAATGCTACCATTGGGAAAATCTGTAATGTTTTATCAAATAAGGAGTAAAATCCGTATAGTAAGAAAACAATAAATGCAATAAAACTTTTCACTGTGAGTGATAAAGAAAATGGATTTAGCTGTGGACAGTATCGCGCAAAAATACCCAACAAAACCTCAGCAATCATCATAACAATCAGTACGGGTGCGGCCAGAATAATGCTATTTTTAACCATGACCATCAGAAAAAAACCAAATTCCTGCCAGTGAAAATTCAGTAAATTGCTTCCACGAGGGAAAAGCTTATAGCTTTCAATCATCGACTCTAATATAAATTGAATACCATTGCTGACAAAAAATAGTGCTCCAAAAGCAAAATTCATAAATCCCGACAGAATCGAACTCTGCCCACCATTAACAGGATCAATACTATCGCTTAGTGTTGCACCTCTCTGATTATCAAGTAATTCCCCAACACTAATTGCAATCCAGAAGGGAACACATAATGTCAGAGCGAGAAGCAGCCCGACAACAAACTCTTTCACTAATAAAATAAACCAACCCTGCTCAGGCGAAATAACTTCCTGGAAATAGGGCCAGAGGCCAATAACAGTGAGAGAAATTAAGGTATTCTTTACCACCAGGCCCGATAAGACACGTTCACCCAATACTGGCAGCATATAAAAAACGACAGCCAGGCGGGCATAGGCCATAACAAAAATAACGACATTACTTTGAAAATTCAGATAATGAATGACAAAAAACATAAATTCACCATATTCAGCGAAACGCCATTGTCATAGCCATAGTCGCAAAATTCATCATTTCTGCAGAAAACCAATCAATTAGCATAAATATACTAGCAAAAACTGCCAGCATTTTTAGACCAAAGGGCAACGTCTGCTCTTGTATTTGCATAACTGTCTGAAATAAACCGACAATAACACCAACAATTGTCGCAAATGCAATGGGTACAACAGTGAGTTTCAAGACCATAATTAACGCGGAATTACCTACAAAAAGAATATTATTCATGTTGTCATCAGATCCGTATACTGTGAAATCAGTCCTTTAGTAAGTAAACTCCAGCCATTCATCGAAACGAATAAAATGAGTTTTATTGGAATTGATATCGTAACAGGACTCATCATCATCATTCCTAAGGCCAGAAGAATACTGGATATCACCATATCAATAACAACGAATGGGACATAAAGATAAAAAGCAATTTTAAAAGCACTTTGTATTTCACTGAGAGCATAGGCTGGCATCAGTGTCATTAAAGACAATGAACTTAATTCATGATCGTCAATAGTGATATCATCGCCATCAGTTTGTTGCTGCTGCACTCGATTAAAAAAACGAATAAGTTCATGATCAGAATACTGAACAAGATACTCGCGATAGCTATCAAGTCCATTGTCCATTAACTGTGTAACGGAAGCACTATTGTTAAAATCAATATTATTTTGCTCAATGTAGCTTGATATCTTCTGACAGACCGGCATCATCACAAATGCACTTAGAATCAATGCAATACCATTTAATGTTATCGTAGACGGAACCTGCTGAATACCCAGAGCATTCCGCACCATTATTAATACAATAGAAAACTTGATGAAACAGGTCCCTCCAGCAATAATAAACGGTAGTAGCGTAAAAAAAGATAACAATGCAATTAAAGAAATATCATTGTTTAACATCAGGAATACTCACTTTATTTTCAACATGCATATTTATTTGATTTATTTCGACCGCTAACCCCCCTCCTTCCAGAACGACGAGTTCACCCAACGCAAAAAATTTTCTATTTAAGTAGATTTTTATTTTCTGCTCGGCATTCATACTTACAGGTAAGGCACTACCAATATTAATATTGTCCAGTTGCTTCAGTGTTATAGTGTGACTATCTAAAACAAACTCAATATCAACGGATAACTTAGTCCAGTCTAATAAATGTTCTTCTTCTGCTTGTTCAGATGGCTGACTATCAAAAATAAAATTCTCCACGATTACCTCATCATTCCCTTGATAACTAAAAATAAATAAATTAGATTGCCCGATAGTCAAATGATATAACTGCTGTTTTATTAAAAGCAGATCACCAGGTACCAGATCGACCAGTACGGATAACTCAGCGTGGCTTTTCCCTAATACATAACGTAAATTTAATGGTAACTGAGATAAACCGATCGAGGTATTATTTTCCTCTTCGGCATTACCGGGCCAGTCAAGACATAATATAGTGCAGGGTTCTGCTGTAAGCGCTAATAGTCTGGCAGGAACAGGTTCTCCAGGCTGACTGATACTCTCAACAGTCCATATTATATTCTCTACTAAGAAACTTAACTGTAATGTATTTAGCCAACGGATCAAATAATCTGACGGGATCTGCTGCCAGGGAATGTCAGGTAAATGACTATTCATATTTTCCAGCCAGAGATCAATGCTAAAAAATGCTGTGGCTTGTCGATTATCTTCATCGACTAACTGTAATTGTACATAACGTATTTCAGCTTGAGTCTCAATGACTTCACGACCAGGATGACCATGCCGCGCATACTCAAGTTTCTGATACATTGAATCACTCATACGTAAATAAGATCGCAGACTCATTCTTGCTCCTCTTCTTTACTATGTTGACCAGGCCATCGCTCAGGATCTTCATCATTATCTCGTGGGTGTAATAATTCAGTAGTGAAACCATTTAACTGACCGGCATGTCTCACTAGCACTTCCGCCGCACGGGAGTCTGATGGAATTAAACTCAGATGCCTGGAAGGACTGAGATCCATAGGGATAGTGACCTTAACTGAATGTTCCCCAGCCCAGCGCAAAAATGGATATTTAAGATTAAGTGATGTTTTTTGTGTTTCTGAACTCTCAATTACTGTTGCTGGCTGAGTCGATGACATACTTTCAGCAACTGATGATTGCAGCCTGCGTGACGGCATGTCCTGTCGCGGTAACTCCTGACGAAGTTGCACCACATCATTTTTCAATTGGCCAGACAGTGCATGGGTTTTCGTTGTTTCTGTATTTTGCTCTCTGGCTTCGTCCTCCCCGCTACGAATTAATTTCCCTGAATTATTCACAACGGTAGTTTCTGCCACAGTCAGGCGTGAACTCGCTAATAATGTACCTTCCTTCAGACTGACAGCAGTTTCATTCATTTTTGACGTAGCTAAATGAATAGCATTGCGCTTTTGTCTGCTTTGCTGATTTTGATGTAGTGATGTACTTTGGATTGCTGACTGATTATTTCTGCTAGCAGATAAACTATTTTTCTCGGCTGAGAGAATATGTTTAATATATAAAGCAGGGAAAATATTCAACATTCCTATAGTGATATCTTCACCATGTCCGTTTTTTTTATCTTTTTTTTCCTTCTCGATACAGTCAAGAAAATCATTTTCTTCAAATTTTTTATCATTACTAACAGGGAGTAATGACATCACTTCAGAATTTTTTTCTATCATAAATAGCCATCTCTTGTATTTCATTTTCAGAGTTGTTATCACAACGACGATAATAATCTCGTTGTTGCCTTTCTAGATATAGCGTTAATTTATAATGCCTTTTGTCTAACAACTGTATCGCTGAACGATAGGTCACAAGCACATGCTGATATTTATGCTGTTCATCTTCAAGTTGTGTTACTTTATGAATAATCATTTGTAGATGTACAAGCAACGATCCTTGATGCCGTATTCCTTTATAAATATCTGCACGGTCTAATAGACCGGAAGGTGTAAGCAATTTTATTTGCTGATTTATATAATGTTGTTCTTGTTGATGTTTTTTAATTTCTTCTTTTATCTGTAAGATTTTGTTTTCAGTTCGGGCAATATTTCCTTTTAAAACATTTTGTTTTCGTTCCAGCAGAGAAATAAACTGCTGCTCATTACGCCATGCATCCATAAAATCTATCCAAACAAGAATACATATCCGAGTGTTCGCTCATATCCTGCTTAAGAAAATATTCCATTGATTCTTTTTTATCAAAAGCCAGATCGTTTTCTGGGGTTTCGCCACGTCGATACTCACCCAAATCAAGGTAAAGTTGCATTTCTTTCTGACAAACTAAAAAATTTCTGAAACGCACTGCTGTTTTTTGATGATTGGTTTCCGTTACTTTTTGAAATACACGACTGATGCTATGCAAAATATCAATCGCAGGAAAATGTCCCCGAGATGCTAGTTTTTGGCTTAAATAGATGTGGCCATCGAGAATAGAACGAACTTCATCTCCGATAACATCTGATTCGTCTTCATTTTCAATCAATATCGTATAAAAGGCCGTAATGGATCCATTAATAAAGCGTCCAGGGCGTTCTAGCAACTTAGGCAAGGCTTCAAAAACCGATGCTGGATATCCACGACGAGCGGGTAATTCCCCCATACTTAATGCCACATCACGCAACGCTCGGGCATAACGAGTAATTGAGTCAATAAATAGCAATACGTTTTTACCCTGCCCACTAAAGTATTCAGCAATAGTCGATGCAACCTGTGCCGCATTACAACGCTCAACGCAGGAGCGGTCTGATGTCGCATAAACCAGTACGACTTGTGAACGTCTGGAGGATTGACGTAACTCCTCTACAAATTCAGTCACTTCTCTACCGCGTTCACCGATTAAACCGATAACATAAATATCTGCTTCAGAATGCTCAACTATCATGTTCATCAATGATGTTTTACCGCAACCTGCTGCTGCAAATATTCCCACTCGCTGCCCTTGGCCACAGGTTAACAATGCATCAATAGCTCTGACCCCTGTCGTTAAAGGATCGGTTATTGGTTTACGCTGTGTAAAATCACGCGGTGAGCCCGTCACTTCCAGGCTCATTTCAGGGTGAATTATTGTAGATAAATTATCGTCAAGCCGACCACGAATCATACCTGTTGCATCAAGAATCGCACCAGCCATATCACCGCTGACATCAATTCGAAAAGGTTTTCCAGTTGGTAATAAAACATTATCTCGTGAAAAACCTTGATTATCATTGAGCAAACTTAACAGCGTATACTCTCTGTTGAAACCAATAACCTGCGCGATACCAATCACTTCAGGTTCAAGAATTGAACGCTGAATTTCACAGATTTCACCAATTTTCGTACCAGGCAAATGAGCCTCGATCACATTCCCTTGAATTCGCAAGGGATGTGCAAGATGAACAAAACAATGTTCGACCATGCTATAACTCCATCGTCATACCAAAACCATACGATAGTCTTGTAAAATAGTGAGGTAATGGTCCAGGAATATCAAAAAAGCTTCAGGGGATGCTAAATACTCTTCTTTTACTTGCGTACGTAATTCAAGATTCCCTTCGACTGGATATAAACAGGGCTGGCCGCAGTAAAAAATCTCTTCATTATAGTTAAACATAATAGGAAACAGATTTGCGCTAGAGTAAGAGAGTGTTGAAACATTATAATCACATAATTTCGCCCATACCCATACTTGATCATCATCATTTTTTATATGAATAGTTGGAATATCATCTTTCATATTTAAAGAAATAGTAGAATGATTACTTAAGTTCTTATCGATAATATTATCGAGTCCAACATTGTTTAACATTTTCGATAGAAGAGAAACTAAATCATATTTCATAGATACCTCATTTTATTTGTCAAGTGATCCAATAACATCAACTTTTATTCCCGATGAAATCTCACCAAAGGAAAGCACTTCCATTTCAGGATAAGTTCCTTCAACTATTTTTTTAACAAAGCGACGAATATCAACTGATACCATTAAAATTATATCCCGTGCATCCATCCCATTAATACTCAATGAAGCTTCTATCCGCCTAATAATATTTTCTGTCTCAGGTGGTGCAAGGTTAATAAATGTCCCGTTCGATGTCTGACGAATACCCGCACGGATCTCAGTTTCCATTTCATGAGACATAACTAATGTTCTAATAACACCCTTTGCAGAGAACCGGTTAGAAATATAACGCGCCAATACACCCCGAACATGTTCCACTAGCATAATAGGATCTTTTTCTTTTGGGGCCCATTGTACTAATGCCTCAAGAATAAGACGCATATTTCTAATAGATATTCGCTCTTGAAGTAATCGTTGAAAAACTTCAGTAATACGTTGCACGGTATTACTACGATAACACTCCTTAAGTAACTCCGGATATTTTTTTTCTAAATCATCCAACAACGTTTTAGTTTCTTGAATACCAAAAAACTCTGAAATATTATGAACCAATAACGTTGAGACACAGGCATAAAATTCATCGATAGCTCCTCGGGTATAAAAACCTAACTGATGAGCTTTATCATTCAAACTCTCCGGTAACCAATAAGTATCACCTTCTGGGGTATCAATTATTTGCACACCAGATTCAAGAATATGCAGTTCTTCGCCCCTCATTAATACTTTACACATTCCAGGAATAACCTGATATGTCGCCACCTGTATTTCATTAATTGCCACAGCCAGCTTGCCATGTTCAACATTATTGTCATAGTGCATGACGACATCAGGCAACCTGACACCATATTCAACAAAGAAATTCCGTTTTAATAGTGATGCCAGGTTATGCTCTTCAAAATAAGACTCATAACCTTTCCATGCAGTGATAATGAGCGGGATCGTTTCTGGAATAAATTGTCCGTCGATCATAACCGGCTTGTTATTTATTTCAGCCGTTCCGCTTTCCGACTGTATATCATGGCTAGAATGCTCACCTTTCTTCTCGTTTCGCTTTTGTTTAATGAATATGGCCAGTAAGAGTGCTGCTAGGACAACGAATACAGGTAGTGGGAAGCCCGGTAATAATCCCAGTGCAATAGCAAGTATTGCTGTAATAACAAGAATAAATTTATTCGAGAATAAGTCCTGAATTATTTTCGCACCAAGATTATTATTCTCATTATTATTAACTCGCGTAACAATCAAACCACCACTAATCGAAACAAGAAGGGCTGGTATCTGTGCCACCAGGGCATCACCAATTGTAAGCAGAGTAAAGACTGATACTGCCTGCGATAAACTCATACCGTGCTGAAAAACACCGACGGCAATACCACCAATCAAGTTGATAAAAATGATGATGATTCCGGCAATCGCATCACCTTTAATAAATTTCATGGCTCCATCAAGAGCACCATAAAGCTGGCTTTCTGCCTCCAGGTCACGCCGCCGACGCTTAACTTCTGTTTCATCGATGACGCCTGCTCGTAAGTCAGCATCAATACTCATTTGCTTGCCGGGCATTGCATCAAGGGAGAAACGTGCAGCAACTTCTGCAATACGTTCCGAGCCTTTAGTAATCACTATAAACTGAACAATAGTAACAATAAAGAAAATAACAAAACCGACAACTAAATTATCTGCAATAACAAACTCACCAAAACTTGCAATTATTTCTCCAGCATCTGCATCTGCCAGTACTAACCTGCTGGTACTGATTGAAATTGCCAGTCGAAATATAGTGCTTATTAATAATATCGATGGAAAGGTTGAGAAGTCAAGTATCCTGGTTATATAAAACGAACCAAGAAATATCAATAATGCTATTGTTAAATTAAGACCAATTAAAAAATCAACCAGAAAGGTAGGTAATGGGATAATCAACATTACCACAACCATAATCATAATTACCAGAATAATAAGTTCTGGTCTGGTTCTAATTTGCGTTATAAAATTCTGCAACATATTAACCTGAAACATTGATCAAAAATATTATAAATTGGTTTCGAGATAATATTCTCATCTTCACCAGTGGATATTGTTTTTTTCTTTCTCATGCATTGTTAACATCAGCGTGGACATAAATTCTTGAATAAAGAATCGACACTCTGGGTCAGCATACAAAAACTCAGGAGTTATATTGTAAATATTACGTAAAACTTGCACAGCGGTTGCCCGTTGTTTAATAAGTAAAGAGGACATATACCGACAACTAAAATCCGAAAGTTTCATTTCAAATGACTGATGGTTTATTAAACCATTCATAAATAAATCAATAATTTTACCCTCCTCCATCGGACCATGAATACCATTTAATTTCTCATGAAAAGGAAGAGCGTCAAAACTTTCTATTAACGATCTGTCAAGCGTATGTAAAATTCTGGCATCAGATAGCTTCGCGCTTAATGAACCAAACTCAGCAAAATGTATACCTGGCACATTCGCTTTCATATCCGCGACTAATGCTGCGAGCGTAAAAGAAAGCAAACGGGTGCGGTTATGGCAACCAAACTCTTCAATCCAGTCCTGGTATATAAAACTGGCAGGAATATCTAATTCAAGAAAACGTAAATAGCTATTGCGTAAGTCTTTCGCTGAGAGCAATTTCTCACTTTGGTTATGACTGAAACGTTTTGCCAGATGGCCAATATTAATACCTGAGTTCATTCTTTTACTATCACAGAATTTCTCTAAATCTAATATTGCCTCTTTAATTTTATTTTTTTGCAACTCAGATAACTGGCGACTTAACAAAAGCTCTCTCAATGCCAGCATGAGATCACTGTCATTAGGAAAAAGGCTTCTGGAAAAATTAAGCAAGTTAGTCAAATGTTGTAGTTTATTAATATTTTTAACAATAATACCCAGTTTTTCATCTGCTTTATCTTCAAGCATTGACGAGCTATAGTCGTTTTCCGTACTGTCATTTCTGCGCCCGAGTTTACTGAATCGACCAAAGGAACTGATTAGGTCAGCCATTTCTTCTGTAGCAAAATTCATTTCCTCCTGTAAATTAATGATTACTGGCTCACTCGTTTCACTCGCATGGTGTGCTGTATTGTTTGAAGAATTACGATTCATCGTCGGACGAAAATCGAGACGATTAAAGTCGACGGGATTGACAGAACGGATAACCATAGCGTGCCCCTGATGATTATTTCATTGTACTTCGCAGCATGGAGACTGTTGATTTCAATGTCACATCATCCCCTCCTACGGTTCTTCCAAGAACAGGATCTTTCGTTTCATGTCCTTGCCAAGTCTCACCGTGCGTCATCAATCGTGGCTGAATTAGAAATAAACGAACCATTTTTTTATTGCTCACATAGCTGTAATCAAAGAGTCTTCCCAAATATGGAATATCCTTTAATAAAGGGATACCAACATTATTACGCTCATCTTGATCACGGCTATAACCGCCAACGAGTAAGCTATATCCTACGGGTACACGCGCTTCAGTGCTGATTTGGGTATTATGAATCACCGGTAGGTTATCAACGAATTCAGATTTGCCATCAGTACTTGGAACTTTACCACCATCCTGAATATTTAGGATCATTTCTATTTCTTGCTGACGTTGAGCAAAGCGAGGTAATACACTTATCATTGTTCCGTAGGTGACCTTTTCTAGCGAAGAGTTACGTTCACCCACTAATTTTGTATAAAAGCTGCTGTTATTATCAAAAAGTGCAGGTATATTTTCTTGTGTCAGTATTTCTGGACGCGAGACTATCTGGGCATGTCCTTTTTGGGCCAATGCGTTTACATCAGCTAAAAAATGAACGCTATTTTCAGGCGTCAATGAACTTGTATTAAATGTAACACCGGTATTATTAATTTTTGCTGCTCCCTGCCAGCGTACTCCGAGTTCATTAACATCATTTTTTGAAATATCAATAATCCATAATGACAGCTGGATCTGTTGTTTAGGCAGATCAATAGCGCTAACAAGATCTTCGACAAATCCTACTTGCCGTGCAGAACCCTGCACTAACAGACTATTAGTATCAGAGTATGCCACGATATTGATATAGTCCGTGGATGATTGCCCGGGAATGACATCTGATTGTTTATTTGATGTAGCATTATAAGCTGGTAAGGGTGGAAAATTACCATTTTGGCTATTTGACATCGCTTCCAGAGCACTTTGTGTATCATTATCAATCGTGATATGAGCCTGTGCTAACTTTCCATTCTTTCCTGCACTGTCTCGTGAATGGTTAAGCAACTGATTTAGCACCGTCGCAACACCCGGGATCGTCACGGGTACATCACGCTGATTATAGGTACGATCGTTAACAAAGGTATTCTTTAACTTAATGACCCTTATCGTCGTCTCACCCGTGCCCGGCCTGGCATAGGTTGCATCAATATATTTTGCGGCAGCAGTAACCAGTTCAACATAAACGGGTGGGCCAGAAGCATAAAATGAACCCGCTCGACCATTTGAACGCAACGGAAATCTTGGATCATAGAGTCCCGATGACTGTAAGAAAGCAACCAGTCTGTCGAAGGGCGCATAAGCCAGACGCACAACACTACTTTGTATCTCACTGGTATCATACATATAGATAGAGCTTCCATCGTCATACCAGATAAGCCCTGTACGTGCTGCAAGTGTTGCAAGAAGTTCTTTCGGTTTACTGAGATCAAAATTACCTGAAACTCTTTTTTTGGCGGCTTCAGTGCTGACGATGACTGGCTTATTAAGTGCCCCACCCAGAACGTAAAATAATTGTTGAACGCTATTATTACTCGCGACATAGAAGTTATCTTCATCTACGTCAGATGGAGTAGTCATTTCAGAATTACGGTTTTTTGAACTATTGCTAAATAGTTCTGCTGAACTGTTAAGGCACATAAAAAAACCAAACAAAAATATCACAACCTTATGGTATTTTCGTTTCTTTAACTGCTTATTCATGGAGCAAACCTTCCAATTTTTTAAACTCCCTCGGAGTAATTCCAAAGATAGATTTTATCTCACTCGAAAAATGAGATGATGATGAGTAGCCATTATTTCCTGCTATTGTTGCGATAGACTTATCTTTTTCAATAAGTTGTAGTGCACTATAAGCAGCTCGCCACATACGTAACTGTTTTTTGGGTCCGCAGGTAAATGCGTTATGACACAACTTCCTGAAATAGGATTCAGAGACGCCATAGACTTTACACGCATTATAGAGTTTATAAGCATCACTATCATTATCGTCACTAAAAACTTGGGATAATAAAAAATAGGCTATCCAATAGCTTTCCATATTGCGTATGAATGTAAATATGTTTTGCAAACACTGCTTTTGTGGATGAATAATCCCACTGATTAGTATATCCATTAGGCGATCGTTATGGTTTTCAAGTAGCAGTAAGACACTTCGCTCATTCTCTATCAACTCTTTACCATTAGATCTGTTTTCTTCATAAATATTCGTTATTTTTTTTATATTTGATTCACAGTGCTTAGTTTGATAGTCGAGAAAACAGAACAGTGTTGATATTTGTGATAGAGGAAATTTTTCAACTGTCCACTGGTTGATAAAGTTTACGCTTAAATCATCATTTGATGCCAATAGCACACTGGTATTAACAATATTTTCATTAGTGACATTCTCTACAGAAACATTTAGCATCGATTTTTCATGCATAGGTCTAGCTAGCAATAGTTCATTATTGATCTGTAAAGTGTCATCAACGATATTATCCGTGATTGGAACTAATAATCTATCATATCCCTTCATATCTGAACGATAGTATCCAGAACAGTTCATCAATGTTTTTTTCATAGAACCTCAATCCTAATGTTAAAATCACACACATAACAACCAATGATAAAATCATAAGAAACTATAAACATATCAAACTTTAAATATTTATATAGATAGTAATTTAATACAACTGTTGTTCTTTTATTTAACAGGTGTTTCCCTGCAAATCTAACAGAAAAAAATTCAGCGTCAATTCACTTAGATAAAATTCAACAATATATAAAAAATATAAAAAATAAATCAAAAATATATCAATTAAACATTCTTGAAATCTTATTAAAAAATACCTATAGTTCATCTATGTTTATATGTTCAGATTACTTTAGGATTCAAATTAACAGTACATCGCAAATATTATCATCAATAATACCCAAGAGCCTCTTATGGATGGATGCATTCATAAAACCCTATATTTCCGTTTTCTGGGCACAGTTAACTATCTGATTAGCCACTGCAATATAAATGTTGGCACCATCAGTTTTTAGCATGTTATATCTATACTTGGGATAATTTGGTTCCATATCTACAAACAACACTGACAAGAAGCAACCTGTAATATGATAAACGAAAATCTAAATAACAATTATTCACTGAAGGTATTGTTCGGCCCCATGTTTGGTTGTGAACTTCTTCTACCTGAAAATGATTATTTCCTTATCATTAACCCTGCACTGAACTTACAGGACAAAACCTTAGAATTAGTATCAGGCAGGGAACATGAACATGCCGCATATTATGCGAAAAATACGCTTTATATCCCTTGTGAACTCAGCTCACCCAATATTTCACTACATTTATCTGAACGTTATCAGGATGATGAAGGTTTTTATTTTGACATTGAAATTCATGATGAAAATGGAAATAACCACACATTATCACTCAGAGAAAATGATGTATTTATTCATGGACATATCCGATTAGCGGTTAAACATAGTGATGACGAGTGGTCTGACGATATTAAACATTTTCGTTCCTTACCTCTTATCGCTGAGACAGAAAATGATAACACCCAAAAAACAACTAGCAAGAAACGATTGATTACTATTCTCACCGTACTATTCTTGAGTGCGGTTTTATTATTAAGTATTTTTATTTACTATAAGATATCCTCTGATCAACAAGTCATCAGCCTCAGTGAAGCGCTTTCCGGAGCCCCTTCATCATTAGAGGTCGTTAAGGGGCGAGAAAATATAAATATTTATATACTTGCACATAAATCTCGTGAACTGGAATGGGCTAAAGAAGCCATTAATAAAATGAATAACAAGGATAACCTCCTCCTTATTTTATTAAGTAAAAGTAAAAAAGATATCATTGATGAGTTATCCAAAATGGGTTACCCCGTTTTGCAGATAGATTATAGCTCCCCACAAAAACCTGTTCTGGCTCTTTATCGTACATTGACTCATCAAGAAGAGATTGATTTGATTAAAATCACTCTTCAAAAAATTCCTTTTGCATTAAATATAGATTTTATTATTAGAACCAAGGAACAGTTAGTCATAGATGCCCGACAAGGTTTAGATAAACTGAATGTTCATTACCGGTTAATAAAAACTGCAACAGGCTACTCGCTCGTTATTCGAGATGCCTTAAGCGATAATACGCTAAATTCATTATATGAATTCATCCGTATTTTTAATCAACATTGGGGGAATGTTGTTATTACATTCCCCATTAATCTTGATGAGAATTGGTTGCAAAATAAGTCATATCTGGATTCTACAAAAGGATATTTATTTTTAAACCCAAGACATTGGTATTTCCCCCTCAACAATAAGGAACTTTAAGTTATGTCTGATAATAATCAAGTAAACGCAAATGGAAGTGGTTTTCTAACCGATCTTTCATCAGGATTTGAAACTGGTTCTCAAAACATGATGATTGAACTTAATAAAGCGGAAGAAGAGTTAAAAAGAGACCCTTCTAATCCTGCAGTACTGGCCAATTATCAAGCCAAACTTCAGGAATACACTCTGTTCCGCAATGCTCAAACGAGTACAGTGAAAGCTTATAAAGACATTGGTGCTGCTATCATCCAAAACTTCCGTTAACGCTTAAGGTACGGAGTATATCCGTACCTATTTTTCTCTAAGGAACCATTATGAGTCATAGTATTGAAGCATTGTCCTCGCTCACGAAGCTGACTAACTATACCCCTCTTGATACTGAGAGCAGTTCGATTGCAGTACATGATAGTCATTTTAGTAATCTAGTCTCCAGTGCCTTTAGCAAGATTAGTGAAACCAATACACAATATAAAGAAATGATTAACTCTCTTAGCCACTCTGAAAACTTCTCGTCCGATCCGCAGACCTTATTAAGGTTACAAAGTTATATTGGAGAATATAGCAACTATGTGTCACTGGTCAGCACTCTGGCGCGCAAGGGCGTAGCGACTATCGAAACTCTGGAAAAATCACAATAATGTTGTCAAAAATATCTTATACCATCGGGCTAATATTTGCCGTGATACTCATTTCTGGCTGTAATGATGAAAAAATTTTAGATAACTTAACCCAGGAGCAAGCTAACCAAGTCTTATCTGTTTTACAACAACATAATATAGCTGCACATAAAAATGGTAATTTGAAAGCTGGCTATGCCGTTACTGTCAGTTCAGCAGAAAATACAGCTGCACTTTCTATCATGAATCAGTATCAGCTTCCCTGGGCGGCTGAGGTTCAAATTGCTAATGCTTTTCCTGATAGCGCACTGGTTTCATCTCCGGGCGCAGAACAAGCCAGAGTCAGATCGCTGCAAGAGCAACGACTTGAACAGTCACTGCGAATCATCGACCAAGTTGTTAATACTCGTGTTCACATTAGTTATCCATACTATACGAACGATATTGCAGGAAAAAAACCTGCGAGCCATATTGGAATTTTAATTTCATACAAAGGTGAAATAGATAAAAATATTTTCATTTCGAAAATAAAAAACCTGATTAAAAATAGTATTGATGACATTCGTTATGAAAACATTTCTGTAGTTTTATTTAATGCTCCAGTTATTCAATATGCAGCGCCATTAAAGTTAAATAAATCAATGTCCAGTTTTTGGATTTTTTTACTTACCGGCTTTGGATTGATGCTGATCACAGGCACTAGCTATTTTATTTATAAATATAAGAAAAAACAGCCTCTGGAAAAGGAAGTGTTAGAGCTATCAGAGAGCAAAAATAAACCTGAATTAAGTAGTGAACAGGTTAATTAGTCATGAGGGCTGAAGATAGCAGTATAATGAATATTTTATATTCACCCATTATATATATAAACTCAGATCAACTTCTCGAACTTGGCTCTTCGCGAAATGTACTGAGCGATGTAATACTTAATTACTGGATAATTAAAAAATATCAGTTAGTTGATTTACCTGATGACTGGCAACCAAATGATATAGTCTCACTACTTCTTTTTAGTCACTGGAAAATGCTCCCCAGAGTGGCTTATTTGATTGGAGGATATCTGTTACGTGAACGATTAATTATAGATAAAATGTCTTTAATCTATGATCCGAAACTACTGGCATTTATCTCATTGCCGCTACGGCATTCTGTCGAGATAAGTCAACAATGTCATATTACTCATTTTTCAGCGTGGGGTGCGGCATTTATTACTGGATTATCACATAATTTGCCTGTTGCTTTACGGCAGCGCTTATCTCTCTGTTTCTCAAAAGATATGTTGTTACCTGAATCCTGTATAGCAAGAACACCTGATCACATAAACTTATTAAGAATGGCTATCAATTATGCGTACGATATCGAAAGATAATTTACCTCTTGATTATCATCAACACTCGGTGATTAAAGGTAAGGAACGTCGTCATTATCAGCGAATGGCTACAAGTCTTGAACGAACTTTGGCGCGATGTAACGAAATGTATGCTGAGTATGAATCCCATACTTTAGTATTGCGAGAGAACAGTCGGAAAGAAGGTTTCTCAGTTGGTTTTGAACTGTTTTTTTCACAAATGCTTAAATTTTTCGATGATTATGAAAAACGACAGCTTACCAGACTCGCGACCTTCCGAAGTCAGTTACTGAGTTCAATTAAAGAATCTTTCAATGATACTGTTATTGTGGAAAGAATTATTCACAATTTGCAAGTTCAGTCTGGCCAACAAAAACCACTGCGAATTATTATACCTAAAACAGCCGGGCTTCCGGACGGAATCGATCGTTCAAATTATGTTTTGACTGATGACAATCATATAACAATACAGAACGATATGGACTCTATTCGTTTTCCCATTGATTCTATTTGCCAGCAATGGATAGCGGAAGCAGATAATAAAATTCACTCCCTTAGTCATGAAATTGACAAACTTATCCCTGAATTTATGAATGCTATTAGTCAGGCACATTCACAAACCAGAACAGATGATAAAAAAACATAACCTTTTTTTAATTGCAGAGATAAATCATGAATATTTCAATATATAGCAACCCGTTAACACCTGATATCAAACATCAGAAAGCAGAAGATAATAATAGTTTCAATGATGTTGTTTTAGCACATATTAAAAGCAATCAACCGGATGGAGAATTAGTCCAGTTATTAGATGAAATGAGAGCGCTTTCACCAGAAATGCCAGTTACAATGCAAAAACTCAGTTCTGCACTCTTGTACTCAGATACAATATTGCGCTCGGATCCTGATTACATCAATTACACTTGTGAAATTTTGGATAAAAGAACGAGCCAACTGTTAGGTTTAAATATGCTTACTAACATCATGTTAAATAACATATCGCATAACTATGACGAAGATAAAGACCAAACCTTTTTATAAATCAAACTCAATATCCCAGATTTAATCTGGGCTTTAAATATGAAAATAAAACAAATTCATTGCCTGTTATTACTACTCATGTCTTCAGCTGCAGGAGCAAGCATTAATGACTGCATTCATGAAGCAGCACAGTGTTTTAAAATAAATCCTTTGATAATTAAAGCTATTATATGGCAAGAGTCAAACAATAGACAACAGGCTGTTAACTTTAATAAAAACAAAACTCAGGATATAGGCATTATGCAGATTAACAGCATTCATTTTGGCTCACTAAAATCACTGGGTATTTCTGAACAAGCACTTCGTGAGAATAGCTGTGCTAATGTATTTTCAGGTTCATGGATTCTAAATAAGGTGATACAGGATAGTGGTTACTCCTGGGAAGGAATAGGGAGATATCACTCTAAAACCCCCTACTATAGGGACAGATATGTATCCCGACTTATCGCTATCCTTCTTGAAGATAGTAAAACTCTCGATAATATTACGGTTCCATATCAGGCAGGTATTCGTGAAAAATTTTCTTGTTAAAAATCATTCTTTGATAAATAACCATTGATTTGATTTAAATCCTAGCGCAAGTAAAGTATTTTTACTTGCGCTAAATCCTTATAGAATCAATCTATAAAGCAGTCATGTACAATATTGTTATTAAGCAGCCTGGCAAAAACATTATCAGGGAAATTACAGTTTTTAATGTAATCATCAACATCTGATATTATGTCACCCTGACTTAAAACTAATACAGGAGACTCTTTTTCAACAGTTTTTTGAATACTATCGCTATTATCGACAGAGGTACTTTTTATATTTATAGCAAATCCGGCCAGACAAGATAAAATAAATACCGCACTTGAAAAAAGCACATTTCTTGTCGAAAATAATTTTTTCTTGACTGATATATAAGGGACTATCGATATAGTACTAGAGGATGATATACCGTTGATAGCCGTTTTTTGTTCCGTGTAGGAAAAATCATCTGGCTCGATATTCATTTTAACCACTTCACCATATTGAAATTTAGTGGGTAATACATCCTCATAAATCGGTGTTATTGTTAACTTATAACCTAACTTTGGGATCGTCGATATCGTACTTTTTTTGTCATCCCCGAGGCTACGTCGAAGTGACCTTATCACCTGAGCAATACTTTGCGAAGTCACATATCCCCCACCCCATACCTTCATTAAGAAGTCATTTTGTGATACCGGATTAGGATAATTGTCACAAAGTAGTGCCAGTACATCTGCTTCTTTTTTTCTTAATTGCGTAGTTTGTTCTGCATGCTGCAAAATACGTAGTTTACGATTAAATGTAAAATTCAGAAAAAAAATATTTCCATCATTCATTTCATTGGTATTCATTATCAGGTCCGTCAGATATTTAATGAATGAACCCACTATCAATGCAATATGATATGATATGATATGATATTAATCATAATACTGCAGCATAGTGTGCTTCCCTGGAGACTCACATTATTCCTTATGTTGAATCATTTTAATATTATAGCACAATCATGATTAGTTAATAACCTATTTAATATATCATGTATATATTAACAACCTTCAATAAAATCATATAGTTATCACTGTTTTTTATTTCCCCTGCCGAAAATCAACATGATTATATTATGACTTAATTTGATGCATCAGAAAGGTATATACAATAATTAGAAATAACTTTACAAACTAGATCAGCAGAGTTAAATCGCGACTTGCCATAAAATCTCTATTAATAGAAAGTAATGATAGTTATAAATTCATGATTTGACTCAATAAAAATTAACTTTGATATAAACTTTATATTTTTATGATAGATGAGAAATTGTTCTTTATATATCATAAAACAACATTCTATGACAACACTGTTATTTAACCGCACTTTAATTGTGGATTACATGAAGAAAATAACAGTGCATCTTATTACATTGATTTACCGTAATGCGTTAAATATCTATAAAAAAAGCACGCTTCAGTTTAACTGGATATCAATTTTTTAATAAATCAGAATGTTTTATTAAATACGTTCATTGTCTGTTTTTGCCCAATTTTCTATACGGATATCATTCGCTACACTTTGATTTTTTCAAAATGTAGCTAACCCGATATTATGACCATCATTACTCTATGTTTTTATTTTTCACACCACGTCCGGCAAGCCACAGACCGCCATTCTTCATCCCAAAACCAAAGAGTAACCCAGGCAGTAAGGAGGCGATAACAATCGGCCAGTCACCTTGATGGGCAAAGGTCGCACAGGCACCAATAAACGTCCCAGGAACGAAGGAAAGTAAGGTATGTCGGGCCTGCAGGCACATCAGAAATGCAACAATAGCCGTCAGCACATAGTTGAGAATATCGAGGTGAGGTACCACGCCGCTACCATGAATAATGATAAGCGCCCACAGCACACCGCTGCAGAGGGTAAATAATGAGATGAACAGCCCTTTGAAGCCACCCTGCGGGCAGGCAAAATAGGCTGTGCACCCCAAGAAGCCCATCCAGCTAATCAGGCCGAAACTATCCGCAGTCCAGCCCCAAAGGCCAGAGAGGATACCTGTCGTCAATGCGAGAGAAAGAAGTGTTTTTGTATTCATAGGTAAGAATAATAGCAGTCGTCACTTCTTTCATCATATCAAATCACATCGTTTATGCAATAAACCATTACATTTGCACTAATTATGTGACCAATATCACTAATCTTCGCTTTCTGATTCCTGCAATTCATCGCGCATTGCCTGGAGAGCATCACGAGTGATCACTGCCAGCGTCCGATAGAAAGCACTGGTTGCGCAAGCCTCTACTTTCCCCAGGAATGTCCCAGCCCAGGGTAAGATGTAGCTGTCGAACAAAGTAATCTGTGCTTGATATTCATCTTCCTGTGACTGATCTTCGAGCCAGGATGCCGCGAGCAGCAATGTCCCAAAGTTATCAGCGGGCGTTTGGCCCAGCGGCATACCGCGTTGCTCCAGGAACTGACGTATCTCTTGTTCATTGCTTTCTGGTTGCCAGGCAGAAAAATAAGGTGGAACGCGGCATTCGCTACCCACAAACAAGGCCTGATAATCCTCTTGCATTATAGCGGGTTCCAGACCCTGCTGCAGACGAACGAGCAGCTCATCTTGCTCTAGTGGCCAGCTAGCGGCCAGTTTCCCTTCTTTAATCAACGTCAATAAAGGAGCCAGGAGTGGGTCTTGTGGTTGACGATAAAATAGCGATCCTAAAATACGACAAATAACTGAAAATTCATTCATAACTGACTATCCATTGGAGTGACTTTTAGAGTGAAGCAAATTCTACCACAGGGTTCATACCGCGAGCCTCAAGGAAACCCAGCATTCGCTGTGCAGAGACATTCAGAATACGCTCTTCCGGGAAGTCGATTTCATGAAGGATCTTCAAGCACTCATCAAAATCACCCAACGTAAAAGCAGTATGCGAGTCAGAACCAAGTGCTAACCAGCCACCAGCATCACGGACAGCTTCAGCGATTAAGCGACAATTGGGTCCGCTCCCTTTACGCGAATGGGTAAATGAAGAGTTATTGAGCTCAAGTGCAACGTTATATCTGGCAGCAGCGGCAGCGACAGCAGGAATATCAATTTCGTACTTCGGATTTCCTGGATGACTAATAATATGAACATCGCCATTTGCTATAGTGGCTATCATCGCTTCAGTATGAGTGGCTTTATCTTTCGGCGGAAATACTGGCTCATGAAAACCGGCAAGGATTAAATCCAGCGCTTCTAGCATTGGGCCAGTACAATCAATTTCGCCAGCGGTATTTTTTATATTCGCTTCGATGCCTCGTAAAATACCAACACCATTAATAACGCGTGGCCAGATCCGCATATTAACAAAATGCCAGTAATGAGGGGCATCTGCCATATCAGGGCCATGATCAGTGATAGCGAATAATTTAATACCTTTGCTCTGCGCAACAACGACATAATCGTGTAATGTACTATAGGCGTGGGTGCTGGCAACAGTGTGCATATGCAGGTCAACAGGATACATACAATACTCCTTCTCTTTTTAGGTAGAATAGCAGCAATTCATGACAAATATTAGTCTGAGGCCTGTTGTCCGTTTGAACGCAGTACTTTTTTACCCAAAATAATTCGAGTTGCTGGCAGGCGCTGAGTCAATTCTGGTGATGAACATAGATAAACTCTGTGATTCAGCAGGATTTGCGAAAGCAACACTCAAGCAACTTGAAGTATGACGGGTATATAGCCTGACCGAATAATCGCCAGGCTATTCCATTACCTCTTATTGCTTAGTCACCAGATTGACAAAATACAACGCACTTTTAAGATAAGTGGCTGAAAATAGCAGTCAGAGATTTAATAACCTCGCGTGATTGAAACTTCACCGGTTGTCGGGATCCCCTCTTCAATCAGCGCTACCGTTCTGGCAATAAAAGCCGCGGCTTCATCAGGACGGCTTATTGCTGCTATGTGTGGCGTTATTGCCACGCGAGGATGACGCCATAGCGGACTATCCGCAGGCAAGGGTTCTTTGGCAAACACGTCTAGCATCGCCCCTTTTACCCTACCGCTGGCCAGGGCTGCCAGTAAATCAGTCTCATTCAGATGCGCTCCTCGGGCCAGGTTTAAAACATACGCCCCTTCTGCCAGCTGGTTTAACAAGACCTGATTGATAATACCGATTGTTTGTGGTGTGTTTGGTAACAGATTTATCAGTACTCGTGTATCACGAAGAAAAGCGCTCAGCTGTTCGTCACCCGCATAGCTGCTCACACCCGGATAGTCTTTCTTGCTACGGCTCCAGCAGCGAACCGGAAACCCCCAGGCAGTGAGGCTCTCTGCGACTTTACCGCCAAGAACGCCGGCACCTAACAAACCAATGGTGAACTCTTCATGGCGATACTCATCCAGCGGCTGCCATTTACCGGCAATTTTCTGTAACTGATAGTCATCAAAGCGGCGGAACCAGTGCAGTACCTGACTCACAGCATATTCCTGCATTTGCTGTGCCATACCGGTATCTTCAAGGCGGTATAATGACACGCCGGGCGCCAGCATATCGGGATACTGTTGAAACTTGCTCAATATGGCATCTACACCTGCACCCAGCACAAATACCGCTTTGAGATTTTTTCGCTGCCTCAGGACTTCCACAGGGGGATTCCAGACTAACGCGTAATCAGCCGGTGCATCGTCGCCTTTCGTCCACTGACGTATACGTGCCTGTGGAATAGCCTGTTTAAGCTCCTGTAACCAATTATCTACAGTTAATGCTGGATGATAAAAAATGATATCCATGTTGGCTCCTGTCGGTGTTATAGGCATAAAATCGTTCAGGTCACTCAGTCACGTTCAGCCCGAGCATAGCATTCAGAATATAATCAATATATTGGATGTATAGTCAAAATAATTCGAGTTATTTGTCTTCCGGCGAGGAGCATAGACACACCAGGTGATTCGGCGGTATGAACGCCGGCGATCCTAAGCAACTTGAAGTATGACGGGTATACCGATAATGTTGTAAAATCGACAATTCATGCTGATTAAAGAGCCAGAATGGCTGAAGTTTGACTCATCAAACGGTTAATATGAAATTAGCATTGACGTGACGGGCCCTTTTCCCCTAAATTAGCGCCGGTTCCACATATGTGGGCCAGTATGGTGAGGTGTCCGAGTGGCTGAAGGAGCACGCCTGGAAAGTGTGTATACGGCAACGTATCGAGGGTTCGAACCCCTCCCTCACCGCCATATTTAAGAAGAAAGCCTGAACCTTTGTTCAGGCTTTTTTTATGTCCTGAAATCCCTGAACCTTGCCTGCGCATGGCCATCATTCATGCCATCGTTGCCGTTCCTGCTCAGTCTTTCACTGTTTCTAAATTAAACCACTACACCCTTTACTGAAAACCCGAGACTCAGCATTATTCCCCCGATGTCGTATTCATTATCGCCTAATCGGTTATCCGTTAATCGAACAGACGAGATACAACAAAATAGACTTGACCACAACGGACGGACTCCCTATAGTAGCGCCCCGTTAGCCCAATGGGTTGACGACAATATGGTGAGGTGTCCGAGTGGCTGAAGGAGCACGCCTGGAAAGTGTGTATACGGCAACGTATCGAGGGTTCGAACCCCTCCCTCACCGCCATATTTAATGAGAAAGCCCGAACAATTGTTCGGGCTTTTTTATTGTCTGTGGTGAACTCATAACGCACAGCTTGCCTTCTGTGACAGGGAGTAAAAAGCCCAGCTCATATGTGAACCGGGCTTTAGTCTGTTGCGTACCGGAAAATCAGTCGTAAGCATTCAGTGCACGCTGGCAAAGCGCCGAGCGCACACAATCTTGTTTGGTAAACCGTATCACACCGACCATTTCATCTTCTTCAAAGCGTGCCATGGCATCGCTGAGGCCTGATGTGACACCCCTCGGTAAGTCACACTGTGTAATATCACCGTTAACAATAACAGTGACATTCTCTCCCAGACGAGTCAGAAACATTTTCATTTGTGCTGCCGTGACATTCTGCGCTTCATCCAGAATCACAACGGCATTTTCAAATGTTCGTCCACGCATATAAGCAAAAGGCGCTATCTCAACTTTGCCGATTTCCGGACGCAAACAATATTGCATAAAAGAACTCCCTAAGCGCCGCACCAGAATGTCATAGACCGGACGGAAATAAGGAGCAAACTTCTCAGAAATATCACCAGGCAGGAAACCGAGATCCTCATCAGCCTGCAATACCGGGCGAGTCACGATGATTCTTTCAACATCTTTAAGGATTAATGCTTCAGCAGCTTTGGCAGCACTGATAAACGTTTTGCCGCAGCCTGCTTCACCAGTGGCAAATATCAGCTGTTTACTTTCTATAGCATGAAGATAGTGCGCCTGAGCTTCGTTACGAGCTTCAATAGGCGAATGATCGCGGGTATCTCTCGCCATACCGATAGACTCTACGCCGCCCATCTGTACAAGCGCAGTAACCGACTCTTCTTCACGCTGCCGATGGCTACGAGAGTCTCGTCTCAGCACACGTTTCGCTTCACGACGAACTTTGGTCACAGCTTTCTGTCTTCCCATGGATGGCACCTTACTGTTGGTTTCATTTCCCGCGCCGTCAGAACAAGCGCGATAGTGGTCACTAACGGATGAGGTTTGGCTTCCTTGTAAGCCATGAATTGCCCTACTGGAGGATGCATCAGAGGCAGCCAGAGAAAGGCGGCTTAACGCACCAAAATGATGCTTGTTGTACGCTGCAAGAGGGTAAGTGAGGGTGAAGATAACAAAACCAGAAGAGGAGTGTCCGCACAGGCCTGTGCGAGTAGAGTGTTTTTTTAACCGTGCCGTATGAGACGCTGTCATACACTACTCCCTAGTGATGAATTGTCACTACTGAGAACCACCGCTATCTATATTATTTACAACAGCAAGCGCATAAATCGCAACATAAATTTTACGTTAAGTTAACATATTATGTTGCTATTTATGTTTTATCCCATAGTAATGTGACAGCGAGATAACAGTTTGTATCGTCAGCACAGATTATCTTATTTCTTTTTAGCGCTCCTTTAATCAGGATTCCATTAAACCCTGTCCAAGGTAATGCTGGCTATCAATAACCCCAGGTAAAACAAAGAAATAGCCACCACCAATAGGTTTAATGTACTCTTCCAGTGCTTCACCATCGAGTCGTTTTTGGACGGCAATAAAACCACTATTCAGCGCATGCTGATAGCAGACAAATAGCAGTCCCATATCTAGCTGACCCGATTTCGTTGCCCCTAATGAATAGCTATAGCCGCGACGTACCATCAAACTCGATTGTGTTTCCGGGGTACGAGGATTTGCCAGACGAATATGTGAGTCAAGGGCAATAATATCGCCATCAGGATCGGTGCTATAGTCAGGAACATCATGCTCCAGCTTCATCCCTAAGGGTGCACCACTGTACTTATCACGCCCAAAGATAGTTTCTTGTTCCTGTAATGGCGTTCTGTCCCAGAATTCAACACGGAACTGGATAATACGCACAGCCTGATAGCTGCCACCTGTGGCCCATGAGGGCTCATGCTGATCGGCCGTCACCCAGACGACTTCGTCCATCAGCTTGCTATTCTGACTGTCAGGATTCGCGGTGCCGTCTTTAAATCCCAGCAGGTTAATCGGGGTTTCTTTACCCTTACTACGCGCAGCATGCTGAGAGATAAATCCCTCACGTCGCCAGCGCACGCTCAGTAAATCAGGGGTATGTTTGATAATGTCCCGTAGGGCATGAATGACCGTATCCGCAGTATTGGCGCAGATTTGTATCAGAATGTCACCATGACACAAACTTGCATCCAAAGAATCATTAGGGAAACGCGTCATTTTCTGTAATTGAGCAGGAGCAAGCGATGCCAACTGATAGCGGTCATCAAACAGCGAACTGCCAACGGACAGCGTCATGGTCAGGTCATCGGGATAAATTGTCGCCCCGAGGATCCCGGAGTCCATCGGGGGTAATCTTGGATTAGGCGTATCAGGTGCCGGTCCGCCCTGAGTCAAAAAGGCAAACCTTGCGGTTAGCAGACGAAACAACCGCTCCAGTTCCTGTTTATCACTGGCCAGCACATCAAAAGCCACCAGCATCATAGACGCTTGTTGCGGAGTCAGGATACCCGCCTGGTGCAAGCCATAGAATGGCTCGGTTTCAAGACGTGCATTATCTGACCTGTCAGTATCCGTTGTCGCTATGGGTGCAGCGGCGGCTGCCATAGGGCAACCCCCACCGACAACCAGCGCACCTCCCAGTGCGCCTAATGTTTTCAGCAATTTCCGCCGTGCTGGGAGATGATTATCCGGCTTAACCTGCTCTGTCATTGAGTTAATCCAGTCCCATGACACCACGGAGTTTGGCGAGTTCTTCCGCCAGTACTGTAATAGGTCCTTTCAGAGCATTACGATCGCTGTCGGTTAATTTGTCATAACTCTCAAACCCATCTTTGGTGCGATATTTGGCGAGAATACTGTTCACTTTAGCGAAGTTAGCATCCACTTTAGCTAACAGGTCCGGGGACTCTTTAGTGAGCTGAGGACGTAGCAGATTAACGATTTTCTGTGCGCCATCGATATTCGCCTGGAAATCCCACAGGTCAGTGCGACTGTAACGTTCTTCTTCACCACTGATTTTACTGGCAGCAACTTCCTCTATCAGAGCAGCGGCTCCGCCAACAACTTTCGCCGGTGGGAATGCCAGCTCAGAGATACGGGTCTGTAAATCGAGTACGTCGGTATTGAGCTGGTCGGCATATTTTTCCAGACCGGCAGTAGAGTTATCGCCAAAGAGCCCTTTTTCCAGTCTATGGAAACCGGTGAATTGTGGGTCATTGGCTTTTTGTTCAAAGTCATCTTCACGCGCATCAATGCTGCCATCAAGATCGGAGAACAATTCAGCAATAGGTTCAATTCGCTCATAATGCTGACGAGTCGGTGCATAAAGGGCTTTTGCTTGTGCTAAATCCCCTGCTTTTACTGCCGCAGTAAAGGCTTGAGTCTCTTTAACCAGCGCGGCTGTTTCACCCAGAACATAAGCTTTATAGTCGGCAATAGGCGTCGCAAGGGCCAGCAGGTTTGAGGTTTCTCCAGTCTCGGTGGCCGTTCCTTTAACCACTAGCTTACCCTTAGGATTGCTCAGCAGACCACAAGTAATATCGTAGTCTCCAGGCTGTAAGTTAACGGTCATTTTTTGTGTGAAACCTGGGGCGATATTTTCACGTTCTTCGACCACCATCACCCCTTTCAGGATTTCCCACTCCAGTGCCTTCTGGCTCTTATTCTGGATAATAAATTGGGTTTTTCCGGCATCAACCGTCAGGTTCATCGGCTCACACTGCTTATCCGTTACCACCACTTTGACTTGCGGAACGTCCGCTGCTTGAGCTGCAAATGAGGAGCAAATAGCCGCTGCCAGAGCGAAACGCCGGGCACTAAAATGGAAAGACTGACTCATGACTCATTCCTGTATCGCAATCAATGGATTTAATCGCAGCGGATTTCTCTGCGCGACGATAATTAATGCACTACGTTTGTCGGGGCCTTTTTGGTTGGCGTCTTGTTACTCCAGGGAGTAAAGAACAGCACCAAGGCAGGGATCAAATAGATAAAATAGACGGCAACTTCACTCACACTAGGTGCTTCCTGGTAACCAAAAAGACCTTCAAGCAAGGTTCCAAATAATGAATGTGTCGACAGCGTCTCGCTCATATCGAAAGCTCTCTCCTGGAAGTGATTCCAGAGTCCAGCTTCATGGAAGGCTCGAATCGCACTGGCACTCAATCCGGCCGCAACGACCAGAATAAACAGGCTGGTCCACTTGAAAAAAGCGGCCAGATTGAGACGAACGCCACCATAATAGATAAGAAATCCAAGGGCAACGGCGGTTGCCAGACCCAGCATTGCGCCTATTGGCGGCAGAATACCGACATCTTGCTGGAACGCTGCCAGCAAGAAGAAAACGGACTCCAGCCCCTCGCGCGCGACAGCAAAAAACACCATCAAAATCAGCGCCCAGCTATGATTGTTTTTTCTGCCAAGAGCCGTATCCACCGCCTCTTCCAACTGTCCTTTGACGTTACGGGAAACCTTACGCATCCAGAACACCATCCAGGTGAGGATAAAAACAGCCACTGCAGCAATCAAACCTTCAAATAGCTCTTGTTCCTTTTGAGGGAATTCACCGGTCGTCTCGTTAATCACCCACCCCAGAATCAGACAAAGCACAGCAGCCGTTACCACGCCAATCCACATAGCCAAGAATAAGTGGCCGCGCTGGGTACGTTTAAGATAACTGGCTATCAGGCTGACAATCAGTGCGGCCTCAAGCCCTTCACGTAGCATGATAAGAAACGGAACAAACATTCCAGACCTCTTTGATGTGAATACCTGTCAACTTGCGTAAAGAACGGTAAGCATACAACGATATTGATTATCATTACCATCAGAAATAAAACAAGCCCCCGGATAAGATATTTATCAAAACAGCGATCTCGGTTCGAGATTTTCATTTTGTTTCTATTGTCAGGTTCTTCCCATTCAAGGGTGAATATCACCAACGGGTGCAACCTCGCGAAATAGAGAAATTATGTTTATAAATAAATATTTATAAACACCTTTCGATCACTCTTTCAGCGACATTTTTGAAAGTAACTCACAGTTCTCAGAGAAGATGTTTTAACAAGGTTGCACAAAGTTGCAACTTCACCGATATTGTTCGATAACAACCTATTTTAACCTGACTGGAGAGGTAGCTGTGGCGACGACAACCATGGGAGTAAAGCTTGATGAGGCCACTCGGGAGCGTATAAAGACGGCGGCGTCACGTATCGATCGCACTCCTCACTGGCTCATTAAACAGGCTATTTTTAGTTATCTGGAACAACTTGACAGAAACGAGAGCCTGGCGATGATTACCGGGCTGGAAAACAATCCACTGGAAAGCCTTGAGGAAACCTCAGTCCCGGAAGATCTCCCCCAGCCGTTTCTCGAATTTGCTGAACAGATACTGCCGCAGTCAGTCACCCGCGCGGCAATCACTGCCGCCTGGCGACGGCCCGAGACCGATGCGGTCCCGATGATTCTGGAGCAAGCCAGACTCTCCCCTGCCATAGCAGAACAAACTTATAAAACAGCCTATCAGTTAGCCGAACAATTACGCGGTCAGAAAAATCTGTCTGGTAAGGCGGGGCTGATACAGGGATTATTGCAAGAGTTCTCGCTCTCTTCACAAGAGGGAGTGGCGCTAATGTGTCTTGCTGAAGCGCTATTACGTATTCCCGATAAAGCAACGCGTGATGCATTAATCCGCGACAAAATCAGTAACGGTAACTGGCACTCTCATCTTGGCCACAGTCCGTCTTTGTTTGTCAATGCTGCCACCTGGGGCTTACTGTTCACCGGTCGCTTAGTCTCAACCCATAACGAAGCCAGTCTTTCCAGTTCGCTGAATCGTATTATCAGCAAAAGTGGTGAACCTCTGGTACGTAAAGGGGTGGATATGGCGATGCGTCTGATGGGAGAGCAGTTTGTTACCGGTGAGACTATTGCCGAGGCGCTGGCCAATGCCCGTAAACTCGAAGATAAAGGCTTCCGTTACTCTTACGATATGCTGGGAGAAGCGGCTCTGACCGCTGACGATGCCAAAGCCTATTTGCTGGCCTATCAGCAGGCGATTCATGCTATTGGCAAAGCGTCCAATGGGCGTGGTATTTATGAAGGACCGGGAATCTCGATTAAACTTTCAGCCCTGCATCCGCGTTATAGTCGTTCGCAGTATCAGCGCGTTATCGATGAACTTTATCCACGTTTACTCTCGTTAACCTTGCTCGCTCGTCAGTATGATATTGGTATTAATATTGATGCAGAAGAAGCCGATCGTCTCGAGATCTCGCTGGATTTACTGGAAAAGCTCTGCTTTGAACCTGAACTGTCCGGCTGGAATGGTATTGGATTTGTGATTCAGGCCTATCAGAAGCGCTGTCCGTTTGTGATTGATTCTCTGATTGATTTAGCCTCCCGCAGCCAGCGCCGCCTGATGATACGTCTGGTTAAAGGCGCTTACTGGGACAGCGAAATTAAGCGTGCCCAAACTGACGGGCTGGAAGGCTATCCGGTTTATACTCGCAAGGTTTATACCGATATTTCTTATCTCGCCTGCGCCAAAAAATTGCTGGCCGTTCCTAATCTTATTTATCCACAGTTTGCCACCCATAATGCCCATACTTTAGCGGCCATCTACCATCTGGCTGGCCAGAATTACTACCCTGGTCAGTATGAATTTCAGTGTTTGCATGGTATGGGCGAGCCGCTATATGAACAGGTGGTGGGGAAAGTGGCTGACGGCAAACTCAATCGTCCCTGCCGTATTTATGCCCCGGTAGGCACACATGAGACCTTGCTTGCCTATCTGGTACGCCGTTTACTGGAAAATGGGGCGAATACCTCTTTTGTTAATCGTATTGCTGATACGACGTTACCGCTGGATGAGCTGGTCGCCTGCCCTGTCAGTGCGGTTGAAGCCCTCGCGCTAGAGGAAGGCAAAACCGGACTTCCTCATAGTAAAATCCCGCTCCCTCTGGCGTTATACGGCGATAGCCGACAGAATTCCAGCGGTCTGGATTTAGCAAACGAACATCGTCTTGCTTCTCTTTCTGCGGCGCTACTCAATAGCACAAGTCAGAAGTGGCTGGCACTACCTGTTCTGACTGAAGTACAGCATGCCGAAGATTGCCAGGCGGTAATCAATCCGGCTGACCATCGCGATATTGTCGGTTATAGCCGGGAAACCACGCCCGAAGAGATTTCTCAGGCATTGGATAATGCCGTGAATGCAGCATCAATCTGGTTTGCCACACCCGCCGAGGAACGTGCCGCAGTACTGGATAAAGCCGGTATCATGATGGCTAATCGTATGCAGCAATTGATTGGTCTGCTGGTCCGTGAGGCCGGAAAATCCTTCAGCAATGCGATTGCTGAAGTCCGTGAGGCGGTGGATTTTCTGCACTATTATGCCAGCCAGATACGCGATGATTTTGATAACGATACTCATCGTCCACTCGGCCCGGTGGTCTGTATTAGCCCATGGAATTTTCCGTTAGCCATTTTTACCGGGCAAGTTGCCGCAGCACTTGCCGCAGGGAATAGTGTTCTGGCCAAACCCGCAGAACAGACACCACTGATTGCCGCTCAGGCGGTCAGCCTGCTACTGGAAGCCGGTGTTCCTGCTGGCGTAGTCCAACTGTTGCCGGGTCTGGGTGAAACCGTCGGCGCGGCGCTGGTCAATGACACACGTATTCGCGGTGTGATGTTTACCGGTTCTACCGCAGTGGCTACGCGGCTACAACGTAATATCGCCGGCCATCTTGATCTTCAGGGGCGGCCAATTCCGTTAATCGCCGAGACAGGTGGCATCAATGCCATGATTGTCGACTCCTCAGCACTGACTGAACAAGTGGTGGTCGATGTGATGGCCTCAGCGTTTGACAGTGCAGGACAGCGCTGTTCAGCGCTGCGTATTCTCTGTTTACAAGAAGATATTGCGGAGTCGACTCTACAGATGTTACGCGGAGCCATGGGCGAATATCGTATGGGTAATCCGGGTCGTTTTACCACTGATATGGGTCCGGTCATTGACGAAGACGCCAGAGAAGGTATTGAACAACATATTCAAACCATGAGAGCCCAGGGACATGCGATTTTTCAGGCGACTTATGTCAACCGCGCAGATGAGCAAGAATGGAAAAACGGAACCTTTGTCAAGCCCACCCTGATTGAACTGAATAGCATTGATGAGCTTCAGCAAGAAGTTTTTGGCCCGGTCTTACATGTTGTACGTTATCCACGCCATCAGCTCAATTCTCTGATAGACCAGATTAATGCCGCAGGTTATGGTTTGACCCTGGGTGTCCATACCCGTATTGACGAAACTATCGTTCAGGTTACCAATAGCGTGAGAGTCGGCAATGTGTATGTAAACCGTAATATGGTGGGCGCCGTCGTCGGCGTACAGCCTTTTGGCGGTGAGGGGCTTTCGGGTACCGGACCAAAGGCTGGCGGTCCACTCTATCTGTATCGCTTGCTAGCCCACAGCCCGGAGACGGGGCCCTTTGCTCATCCGCACGCTTCGGTACTGGTAGCGCTTCCGGTCAGAGAGAAATTCCAGTCTACATACCAAGTTTTAGTCCAGTGGATGACCTCCCATTATCCAGAGCTGGAACCGGTCTGCAGGCAATTTGCGGAACAAAACCAGTCGGGTACTCTGCGGTTATTAACCGGACCCACCGGTGAACGCAATAGCTACAGCCTGTTACCGCGAGAGCGCGTATTATGTCTGGCGGATAATCAGTCTGACTTGCTCGTACAACTGGCCGCCGTTATCTGTGTCGGTAGTCATGCTTTATGGACAGAAACGGCGATACATCGTGAAATCTACGCTCAATTACCTGCTCTACTACAGCAGCAGGTAGCCTTCGCTGCTAGCGATACGCTATTAGCCCAGCCGTTCGATGCGGTTATCTATCACGGCGATTCAGACAAGCTGCGTCAACTTTGCGAAGATGTTGCAGCCAGAGAAGGCGCGATTGTCACGGTCCAGGGGCTGGCTCGTGGTGACGGGTCGATTCAACTGGAACGTCTTTATCTGGAGCGGTCAGTGAGTGTGAATACTGCGGCTGCGGGTGGCAATGCCAGTCTGATGACTATTGGATAACGAGAGAAATAACCAGGTATGCAGGATTGATACCTGGTTTTTTAGTGTCTAAAGACCTTCTGGTGTCAGCGAGTCTTTTTTACGTTTTCGTTTCAGTTTCAGTTCGCTGACCAGGACACCCAGAACAATCAATGCCGCGCCGACTAATGCCAGCATCGGTAACCTTTCACCCGCTATCCGGCCAAAAATACCCGCCCAGACAGGCTCACCGGTGTAGATAAGCGTTGCTCGTGTCGGGGAAACGCTACGTTGAGCCCAGTTCATCGTGACCTGAATGATGGCACTGAAAATCCCCAGCCCTAATGCCACAATCAGCAACTGATTACTGTACGGTGGGATACTTTCACCCGCAGGTACCATAGCGGCAAAAGCAACAATGGAGGCGGTCGCAAGCTGCACCACGGTGACACGTTTAATATCCACCCGGCTGGCAAAAGCGCTGATCAGAATGATTTCCGCAGCAATAGCGACAGCGCCAATCAGCGTGATAATTTCCCCAATGCCCAGTGTCAGAGAAGAACCTTCCGGCCCGGCCAGTAAGATAAGCCCCATAAATGCCAGCCCGACGCCAATCCACGACATCAGCCCAGGCATCCGCCCGAGACAAATCCATTGCAGTAGTGGCACGACCGGAACATACATGGCGGTAATAAAAGCTGACTTACTGCTGGAGATAGTCTGCAATCCCCAGGTTTGTAAACTGTAACCAATAGCGATAGAGATACCTATCAGCACCCCGGCTTTAAATTCCAATAACGTTAATCCGGAAAGCGATTTTATTGAAAATAATCCCACTACCAGTGCAGCAGTGGCAAAACGCAGTCCGACAAAGAAAAAGGGATCGCTGAGCGTCATTGCATACTGTACGGCAAGAAAGGTTCCCCCCCAGAACATCGTAATCAGGATCAGCAGGGCTTCTTGAGGTTTCAGTGAAAAATAACGAGAGAATGACGCGGGCATGAGTGAACCGTAAAAAGTAATAACAAATGAATAAAAGCCTATAGTGCGATGTGATGCATTCAGGTGCAATGGCCGGATGTAAATAAACTTTATCGATAAGTGAAAGTGGCTCTTTTTACCACAATAGCCTCGGATTTTGTTAAAAAGTGAAATACGCTCTATATTTATATCCTAAATAGTTCGAGTTGCCTGTAGGCGCAAAGAGAAGGCAGTCGATGAGCATAGATAAACTATGTGATTCGACTGCCTGAACGCCAGCAGACCTGAGCAACTTGAAGTATGACGGGTATAAATGATATTAACGGAGGATGCCATGTCTACAGATCAAGAAAAACTACATCATATTAGAGAATGGGCAGGTTTACGTAATACATCACCTGAAATTGCCCAGGCTATCTTTGAATTAGCAGATTATGACGAAGTGCTGGCTGAAAAAATTTGGGAAGAAGGAAGTGACGAAGTTCTGCCTCTTGCCTTTGCTAAAACGGATGAGGAGCGACTCTTCTGGGGTGAGCAAACCATCGAGAGAAAAAATGTCTAGGCTGTGTTAATGATTTTCCCTTTCCGGTGAAAGGGAAAATGCCCGAATCATTTCGGATAGATATCACCATTCATCAGAATAAAATTCAGTTTGCCGCCCCAGAATTCAGCAACAAAAACGTCTTCGGGTTTTATCTTTAATTCGGCTAGCTGCTCATCAAGCCACTCCTGATCTTTTTCAATAGAGTCCAGTTCATAGGGTCTCGCTTTACCATTCTGCATGACAATCACTGCCGGCATCTGGGTGCCTTCACAAACTACAGACAGCTGCCCGCCAGGTTCTATTTGTGCATAGCGGACTTGCTGAAATGAATGAACGCCCTGGGTATGTAACTGGGAAGAAATACTCATAATATCTATTTTATTTTGCTTACTGAGAATATTGTCCATCAGGAAGCGGCCATTTTTTATGATAGGAATAGGCTCACCTATTGTTACTGCACGAAAGGCACTGACATGCCTGCTGACCCAGTTTAGCGCCGATATCAGAGAGACGCCGATTAAAAGTACCAGAATATACTGATACATTGGGATCACATCGTTGTATATCACCCCGCCAATAATGCCACCTAACACGAAGTTTCCGATAAAATCGACAGGTGTCATTTGTGATAGCTGCGTTTTTCCCGAAAAATTAAGATGGGCGATAACAATAATAAAACCAATAATAAATTTTAATAAGACATAGCCGTAATATCCCATTGAGTCAAACATTCTTTCATTTCTCTATTATCAGTACCAGCCTGTATTATAGGATATACCCACCACACTTCAAGTTGCTCAGGGTACCAGCGATCGTGTCGCCGAATCACAGAGTTTATCTATGTTCATCGGCAGGATTGACTCAGCCAAGCCACGCGAATTATTTAGGGTATATCATCACTATTCGTTATCATCCCCGATTTCAAGAAAACCGAGTTTAAATTCTTTTTTGTCCGCCAGAGAAACCATTTCCGGCCTTTCCGGGTAGCTGGCCAGTAACGGGAAAAACACCGACGAACCGATGATACTGCGACTCTCTGCATCTTTCGGACGTAGTGCCCATATATTTTGATAAGTCATCGGCACCGATTTACCGTTGATCGGGCTATTGCCGATATAGAGCATAACGTGTCCGGGAAGATATATCAGAGTGGTAAAAGCTCTGCCGTGTTTTTCGAGCCAGGCAATTCTTTCCTGAAGATTTTTTTTACTCAAATCAACCACACGGGCAGTCGATTTTATTTGTGCTGCCGAATTTCTGGGTAACAGAATACCAAATGGCATCATCAGGCTTCGTAGTTCCGATGAACAGTCATTATAAAACAGCATATTCCCCCAGCCATACGGCAGACCACTCATCGACTGCATCAGCATTGCTATATTGCTTCGCGTCATCGGCCAGGGCATCGCAGTGAAAGTATCCTCAGACAAATAGACAGATTTAATCAGCGCACAGCCATTCGCCTGTCGTACCGGAATTAAGGCAGAAAAATATCTGGACCGATGATATTCAAAGGGTAAAATTGTACCCGGGCGGGCGAGGAAATAAAATTGCTTACCCTGATGAACAGAAACAGGTTGTTGAATAAAGGTTCCCACATTTTTCATCGCCAGTGTTGTCCACTGGTTAACGAAGGCAGGGCTGACAGTGGCGATATCTTCCGTTTTCACCCAGCCAGTCACCGCAGGTGAAATAACGTATCGCCAGGCTTTATCCTGACTTTCAGTCAGAATATATATTGGCGTGGCGGGCTGAATGGCTGATATTTGCAGGTAGTCAAAGGGATAACCTTCCCCGGCACGGCGAGGATCCTGATAGACTGGCTGCTCTGTAGGCAATGCTCTTACCCGTGTTTCGCGGACGGTAATCGCCCGGGATGATGCCTGGTAGACTGTACTGATGGGTCCTGTACTGTTACGTCTAATTTCGTCCTTCCAGCGCGCTGAATGTCGTCTGAAATTAGCCCCCCATGAGAGGCTTGTTGGTGACAGTGACTGCCTTATACTGGCATCACGATTTTTTTCTGGTTTATTTTTCAGAATATGAGCGATATAGCGGGCATTCCAGGGTGACTTATCTCGTTCACCCATACCGTAGTACTTTAATAATAAGGCAGTAAAATACTTTTGTTGGTTAGCCCTGCTCATAACGGAAATATCATTATTCTTTGCCGTGGCGGGTATCCAGTGCTCTACCGATTGTGGATAATTCTCCAATGGAAAGTATGTCTTATTCGAGTCAATGTAGTCTGCTTTTTCCCCTGCGGGTTGTGGCACAGAGCTCCGTTGAGATTCCACTGACGAGCAGGCAGGCAAAAATAATATCAACGTCAGATAGAGAGACTTAAACAGTTTTAGCAATAGATAATCCTTCATCTAGTATCCTTTTACTATTCCAGTAATAAAATACATATATCCCCAATACACCCAAAATAATTCTAAGTGACTTACAGGCGACAAGTTTAAGCAGCCAGGGCGCAGGATATATAATAGTTCCAACAAGAGTGACATCAGACTATAGGTTTCTTTAGCAATATTCGTCTTATAAAAAACGATTATAGCAATATGCCTCTGGCGTTATTATTTAATAATAATTACACTTGTTATATTTTATGGCTCGCAGGGGAAAATATTATAAATATAATTTTCTGACCACTGTATTTGATAGCCGAGATGCGAAGGGGTAATATTCTGATATTTACCAGCGGGGAGAGAATATATACCCTCTCCCTACTACTGCTTTGCTCAATAATAATCTTTAGCTTATCGTAGAATTAATCTGTATTTCCCAGTCTTTTTCTTCCCAGCCATGGGCATCGAAACGACGGGTAAACTGTAGTGTCTTGCTGGTTAACTGTTCTGATTTCAGCCGGACACCATAGATCCCCAGTCCCAGTGGCGTGCTGTTTTTCTCTTGCAGAGATTGCCAGCCATCAAAACCGTAGTGCAGCACAAAGGGTTCACTGGCTTCAATCAGCAATTCAACGCCTGAAGGCAAGATATCGCAGGATAAATAATCCCGCCAGTGCCGTACCTCAGGCGGGGTGGGCTGTTCGACATAGCGCTGATACACGACATCCAGTCTTTCTATCGGTTTGCCATTTTCCCGAGCATAGATAAGCTTCACTAATTCAGCATGTGCCCAGTTAAGTGGCATTGCACTGCCACTCGGACGCCCTTTTATCAGGCCGCGCTCTGGAATATCTGCTTGATCCCAGATTTGTTCAGGTAACATTCCCCCGATACTCGCGGATGCCAGCATCGCATCAATATAGGGCTGAACATCTTCCCCACAAGAGACAGCATAATGTCCACGCTCACCGCTGAGCAGGGGCCATAATCGCCCGATACCACTGCCATCAAAAGCCCGGCCATCATGGTGCTCACCATAGCCGTCTTCGTTATAGCGGTAATAATAAGGGCCGGCTGGCAAGTCAATACGTAGCAGTTTATCGACTAACTGAGTGGTATCACAGATACGGCTATCCATTGCATCACGCAGCCCAAATCTCACCATGCAAAGGTACTCCATCCCCAGCAGGCTGCGCGTTTTGATCGTTTCCTCATGACGATTACGCAGAGTGACATGACCGTATCGTGCGGAATGCACGGCTGGATTTAAGCGAATATAGTGACCGGAAATTTTATGCTCACGATCAAGTTCGCTGTCATGTACATAGACCCAGGATTCCAGACGATCGTTCCAGTCATCCGCCAGGGATAACGCATAATTCCGCTCCCCCTCTTCTACCAGTCCCGATTCCGCACCTGCGACCAAGGCTGCAATACAAACTGACAAGGTAAAGGGGTTAATACCGGCGTTTTCCTCCCAGCGATCTTGCGGGCTGGACGGGCCGTGGTGCGCAATAAAGGTTAACGCTTTTTGTACCATCTTCACGACAGCAGCATGCATATCACCCAGCAATCCCTCTTCATGCAGCTTAGCCGCAAACAGCACCGGCAAAGCGACCTCATCAAGCTGAATGCCCTGCCAGTATGCGCGTCCGTCGGTATAGTTATTCTGCATCCAGTGGCCGTCTGGCTGCTGAATAGCAATTAAGTAAGCCAGTAAAGCGCGAACTTCCTCAATCAATCCGTAGGCGAGTAAAGCAAACCCAACTTCAACCGAGTCTCTCGGCCATACCAGATGATAGCCACCGGGATCTTTATGCGCATCTCCCCAGGGAGTACTCAGACTGGCGACCATCGCTCCCGGGAAGGTACGTCCCTCATGGGTTTTTAATACTGAAATGGAGGTTTTAATCGCATCCGCTAATGGTTTTGATAACGGTTTTTGCTGTGGGAAATGCACATTTTTATGCCACTCTGTCCAGTGATGAATATACTGGCTTTTCGCCTGGGCAAAACCGGCCACTAATGCACTTCTTGCCAGAGTCATAGCCCCTTCTGGATTACTGGCAAAGGCTAATGACAGGGTACCGCTGTCACTGGTTAACTCACCCAGCATCGCGATATTACCCGGCCCTGCCTGGCGGTATTCCCAGGTCATACGCTGATGCTGGCTAAAATCCTGCCAGCCATCAGAGGTTCCGACATAGCCGACACTGCAACGAGAGAATCCCTGATCTGCCGCCAGAAATAAGCATTGATTATTCTTTTCTGCCAGCAATCCCTGCTCAGTAACATAGCCAGTATTGTTATCACCATCCCCATCCAGATGCGGGGCTAATAATGGGTACAGTTTTAATCCTTCGCCATCAAGCTGATAACGAATCAACAAAGCATCGCGAACCGGGTCGGCGACAATTTCCAGTTCCAGACGATAACGCTCATGTTGATGAACAATCGTTGGCAACAGCATATCTGCTGCCGGAGTACTCAGGCTGTAATTATGTACTCGTTTGATTTCTGACCAGAAATCATCACCAGCAATAATAAAACCTAAATCTCTAATCTGTGGGGTACTGTTAGATGGCCAGTAGACCTCATTGAGGATACCGTAACCGACACTGAACCAGACTCGGCCATTGCCGAGCCCCGTTCCCACGATATCTTTCGCGCTACTGGTCCAGGTTGCCGCCCCTCCCGGAGCACCCGGGGCGATTTTTTCACTCATGGTTTCTCCTGGTTTACCAGTGAACGCCATTTATGACCCGGACGCATAATGCGGTGCTGAGTGTCAGGGCCTTCAGTGCCGGCTTTATACAGATCGGGCATCCCTGTTTTCCAGGCTTCCAGAGCAGGTTCAATCGCACGCCAGGCCCATTCAACTTCATCAAAGCGTAAGAAATGAGCCCGTTCCCCGTTAAGCGCATCAATCAATAACTGCTCATAGGCTGAGACTTCGTGCTGTCCCGGCTGGGCATAAGGTGCGCTAAGAGCGATATTATGTGTTTTGACATGCATACCCGGTAACTTGGCGGTCATATGCATTTCCATCCCCATATCGGCCCCCATACGGAATATCAGCCAGTTATTTTCCACCGTTAAGTCACCCGGAAGCGCACCCGCAGGGGCTTTAAACTCGACCGCAATTTCCGCATAGTTATTGGTAAGACGTTTACCGCTGCGCAGATAGAAAGGCACCCCTTTCCAGCGCCAGTTATCGATTTCCAGTCTCAGCGCGGCAAAGGTTTCAGTATTGGTTTCTACCGGGATGCCAGGTTCATTACAGTAATCTGCTACCGATTTACCTTCAACAACACCCGCGCAGTACTGACCACGTACCGCCCAGTCAGCAGGATCCATATCATCGGTTGGACGAATCGACTTCAGGACTTCCACTTTATGGTCACGGAGAATTTCACCGTCCCAGCGCCCTAAGGGTTCAATCGCGGTCAGTGTCAGCAACTGCATCAAGTGGTTTTGCAGCATATCGCGCATCGCACCGGATTTATCGTAATACACCGCACGATTTTCCACGCCCAGGGTTTCGGCATAGGTTATCTGAACTTGTTCAATATGCGTTGCTTCCCAGACTGGCGCCAGTACCCGGTTAGCAAAACGGAAAATCATCAGATTCTGGGTCGCTTCTTTTCCTAAGAAGTGGTCGATACGGTAGACCTGTGTCTCGTCCCAGTGTTTATGTACTTGGTTTCGTAATTCTTCAGCCGTGGCGAGGTTCGTCCCGAACGGTTTTTCAATCAGGATCCGGCGCCAGTTATCAGCTTCTTCTTTCGCCAGTCCAGCCTCGCCAATCGCCAGCGCTGCCTGACCAAATAACGTCGGAGGTAGCGCCAGATAGAACAGAGCAGCTCCTGTCACCTTCGTTTCTAGCTGTTTTAATTCGTTGGCTTCTAATGAACCGCTGACAAAATCAAGATGCTGGCTAAAGTTTTGCCATTCAGTTTCGTCAAAGTCTTTACCTGATTCGGCTAAAAAATCGTGAAGATGTTTTAAGAAATCATCACGATCCCATTTATCGATTGAATAACCGATAATATTTAAAGAAGGAATTAAGCCCAGTTTATGAAGTTCAAACAGGGAAGGCATTAATAGTCTTTTCGTTAAGTCACCGCTGGCACCCAGAATGACTAATGACATGTTGCTCATGTTGTTATGCTCCTTTATTTCCATCTGAGTCTGCGGCTTTTTCCTGATGACCACCAAAAGCATGGCGCATGGCAGACTGAATACGGTCGGCGAATAAATCATTACCCCTGGAGGCAAAACGTGAATAAAGTGCGCTTGTCAGTACCGGAGCCGGAACGCCTAAATCAATGGCGGCGGTTGAGGTCCAGCGCCCTTCGCCTGAGTCCGATACGCGTCCTTCGTAGCTTTCAAGGTTCGGAGAGTGATGCATTTCCTGAGCAATTAAGTCCAGCAACCAGGAACCAACGACACTGCCTCTGCGCCACAGCTCACTAATATCAGCCACTGGCAGGTTGTACTGATAATATTCCGGATGTTCAAGCGGACTGGTTTCGGCATCTGCTTCAACGGTCTGCTGGCCTTGGTTGGCATGTTTGAGAATACTCAAGCCTTCAGCATAGGCCGCCATCATGCCGTATTCGATACCATTGTGAACCATTTTAACAAAGTGGCCGGCACCTGTTTCACCACAATAGAGGTAACCTTGTTCTGCGGGAGAAGGTTCCCCGCTTTTACCTTCTGTGCGTGGGGCACTGTCGACTCCCGGCGCTAACGCGCGGAATACCGGTTCGAGAAAGTCATAGCGGTCTTTCGGGCCACCAATCATATGGCAATAACCACGTTCCTCGCCCCAGACACCGCCGCTGACACCGACGTCCATATAATGCACTCCTTTATCGGCCAGACCTTTCGCCCGACGAATATCTTCGGTGAAATGTGAATTTCCCCCGTCAATTAAGGTATCGCCTTTTTCAAGCAAAGGGAGCAAGGTTTCAATCACCGAATCGACTACCGCTGCCGGTAACATCAGCCAGATGTGGCGAGGTGCGGGTAGGTTACCGATCATTTCTTCAATCGAGGTGTTAAAGACTGTCGTAGCCGGCACTAACTGTTTGCTATCAGGATTTTTATCAAAGACCACGCATTGAATACCCGCCTGAGTAATGCGCCGCACCATTGCTGCACCCATACGACCAAGACCAATAAAACCGAGTTGATGACAAGCTGAAGCTGAAAGCGTCATAGATGATTTCCCCACCGTCGAATACCGTCAAGAACGGTTGATTCATTGTTACCAGGCCAAATAAGCGAGGTATTCAGATAATGTACGTAGTTTGGTGTCGTCACGCGTCATATTCGCGAAACGGGCAAGTGCCCCTGCTCTAAGGTTAGCAACATTTTCCCTGATTGCCTCTCAGAGATACCCAACCGCGACTAAAGCAGACGAGTGCGACTGTATTGCTACTCTATTGAATATATTGTGAGTTTGAGGAAAAAACGTTGACGGAGATTATAGAACTGTTGGCTTCAAGAACGGATAGAAAGCAAATCATCAGCAGCAGAGGGGTCATTGAGGCAGAGGGAATTCAGGCGTGGTAAAACAGATAAACGTCAATCAGGTTGTCGATACCTCCATGATGATGATGAAGGTATCGACCTGCTAGCCGCATTTCAGGTGGCCTGAAACCACCTGATTGCACTCACAGTGAAAGTATCACTAATCGTCAATCCCTTTACTGCGCAGGTAATCTTCATACCCACCCGTAAAGTCAATCACACGTTCAGGGGTCATTTCCAGAACGCGGGTAGCCAGTGAACTCACAAATTCACGGTCATGAGAAACAAAGATCAGCGTTCCCTCATACATTTCCAGAGCCATATTGAGTGACTCAATAGATTCCATGTCGAGGTGGTTGGTTGGCTCATCCATAATCAGGATGTTGGTACGTTCCATCATCAGCTTACCGAACAACATGCGGCCTTTCTCACCACCTGAAAGTACTTTAGCCGGTTTTTTAATATCATCCTGGCTAAATAACAGGCGTCCGAGAATGCCACGAACCGCTTGTTCGTCATCACCTTCTTGTTTCCACTGACTCATCCAGTCGAATACGCTGAGATCGTTTTCAAATTCGTATTCGTGATCCTGAGCATAGTAACCAATATTGGCATTTTCAGACCATTTCACGGTTCCACTGTCTGGTGTAAGTTCACCCATCAGTGTTTTCAGGAAGGTCGATTTACCGATGCCGTTGGTACCTAACACGGCCAGTTTCTCACCCACTTCCAGCAGCAGTTTGACATTTTTAAACAACGGGCCGTTATCAAAGCCTTTGGTCAGGGAATCAATTTCCAGAGCGTTACGGAACAGTTTCTTGTCCTGCTCGAAACGCATAAATGGATTCTGACGGCTGGAGGCTTTAACTTCGTCCAGTTTGATTTTGTCTATCTGGCGCGCACGAGAAGTCGCCTGACGAGATTTAGAGGCGTTGGCGCTAAAGCGGCTAACAAAAGATTGCAGGTCAGCAATCTGCGCTTTTTTCTTGGCGTTATCCGACAGCAGACGCTCACGAGCCTGAGTGGCCGCAGTCATATACTCATCGTAGTTACCTGGATAGACACGCAGTTCGCCGTAATCTAAGTCGGCCATATGAGTACAGACCATATTCAGGAAGTGACGGTCGTGCGAAATAATAATCATGGTGCTGTCACGCTCATTAAGCACCTGTTCCAGCCAGCGGATAGTGTCAATATCCAGGTTGTTGGTTGGTTCATCGAGCAGCAGAATATCTGGGTTTGAAAACAGAGCCTGAGCCAGCAAGACACGCAGTTTCCAACCGGGAGCGACTTCACTCATTGGTCCGTAGTGTTGTTCTACCGGAATACCGACGCCCAGCAGTAATTCACCCGCACGAGATTCTGCGGTATAGCCGTCCATTTCACCGTAGATAACTTCAAGATCGGCCACTTTGTAGCCGTCTTCTTCGCTCATGTCTGGCAGCGCATAAATACGATCGCGCTCTTGCTTAACTTCCCACAGCTCACTATGGCCCATAATTACCGTATCCAGTACGGTAAATTTTTCGAAGGCAAACTGATCCTGACGCAACTTACCGATGCGTTCATTAGGATCAAGAGAAACGTTACCCAGCGTCGGATCTAAGTCCCCGCCGAGAATTTTCATAAAGGTTGATTTGCCGCTGCCGTTGGCGCCAATCAGGCCGTAGCGATTACCGCCGCCGAATTTAACGGAAATATTTTCAAACAGCGGTTTGCTGCCAAATTGCATAGTGACGTTGCTGGATACAAGCACGGAGATGTCCTGAAGAATTTAAGTTGTCTGAGTTCTGAAATGTAGATTCAGCTCTATTATGCCATAAGCAGCGCTACGGATCCGCCCGTATCTTCGCACTCAGGGGTAAGCAGTACAAAAAAATGCTTTTAAAGTGATATCTGATTTCCTGAACACCGCCAATACCCTTATAATGCCAGCGAATTTATCCCCTTTTTATTTCACTGGCCAGCACGGTATAGACATCGCTCACATCATGAATATGAAACTTAGTTCGCTTTTACTGCCTTTCGTCGTCGCCGCATTTTTCTGCAAATCTGCGCTTGCCATAACTTATACCCTGCCTGCTGACGGTAGCCGTCTGATAGGTGAAAACCAGGTTATCGCTATTCCTGAAGGCAGCACTGCGCCACTGGAAGATTATGCCGCACAGTACCAAATGGGTCTGTCCAATATGCTGGAGGCTAACCCCGGTATTGACCCGTATCTGCCAAAACCAGGAACAGTGATGACTATTCCTCAGCAGCTGATTTTACCGGATACCGTTCATGAAGGTATTATCATCAACAGTGCCGAAATGCGTCTCTATTATTACCCGAAAGGCACCAACACGGTGATTGTTTTGCCTATCGGTATTGGCCAGCTGGGTACTGACACACCTATCAACTGGACCACAAAAGTTGAACGCAAAAAAGCGGGCCCGACCTGGACTCCAACGGCAAAAATGCATGCTGAGTATGCCGCTGCCGGTAATCCACTTCCCGCTGTTTTCCCAGCCGGCCCGGATAACCCTATGGGACTGTACGCGCTGTATATCGGCCGTCTTTATGCTATTCACGGCACCAATGCTAATTTCGGGATTGGCTTACGTGTGAGCCACGGCTGTGTGCGTCTGCGTAATGACGATATTAAGTTCCTGTTCGAAAATGTCCCGGTGGGTACCCGTGTTCAGTTTATTGATGAGCCGGTTAAAGCAACGAATGAACCGAACGGCAGCCGTTACCTCGAAGTTCATAATCCGCTTTCCACTACGCAAGAGCAGTTTAATTCAAAAGCCATCGTTCCGATTAAACTGACCAGCGCTGTTGTTAATGTCACCGGTCAGCCGGATGTTGATACTAATGTCGTTAATGAAGCCATTAATAGCCGTTCTGGAATGCCCGTTCTTGTGAACTAATCGCTACCAGAATCGTTCTCGTCATCCCGGGCTTACCGTTGGTTATAAGCCCGGAATGAAATCCCCTCTCATCATGCTTCTTTCTTTACCCGACCCTCGTTACCTGGCTATAACTTAACTGCTGCTGAAATACGCAGGCATGGAGCGCAGGTCAGCAATAGCGCCAGCTGAATGCTACAATTTAGCGAGCCTCATACCACAAGATCTAAATAGCGTGAAGAACGATGGCATTAAATTGAGCGCGAGATCTCATAGAAAGTACGTCATTTTAATTGTATGATGAATGGGTGTCTCGGGGGACAACATCTTATGCACAGCACAGTAAAAATTTTCTGGCAGTACCTGCGATCCTTTATCTTAATTTATGCCTGTCTGTACGCTGGCATATTTATCGCCTCGCTGCTGCCCATCGCTATTCCTGGCAGTATCATCGGTATGCTGATTATGTTTACCCTGCTCGCTTTGCAGATCCTTCCGGCAAAATGGGTCAAACCCAGCAGCCATTTGCTGATCCGCTATATGGCTCTGCTGTTTGTGCCTATCGGCGTTGGGGTGATGCAATACTACGATGTGCTGAAGGCTCAGTTTGGCCCGATTGTTGTCTCTTGTCTGGTCAGCACACTGGTTGTCATGGTCGTTGTTGGCTGGAGTTCACAGTGGGTTCACGGCAAAAAAGTCGTTGCCGGTGAAGAAGAGGAGGCAAATAAATGATACATAATATTTGGTGGTCGTTACCTCTTACCATCCTGGTCTTTTTTGCCGCTCGCAAACTGGCTATTCGCTACAAATCGCCGCTGCTGAATCCATTGCTGATTGCTATGCTGGTCATTATCCCTTTACTGGTGCTGACTAATACGTCCTATGCCGACTATTTTCAAGGCAGCGAAGTCTTGAACGATTTGCTCCAGCCAGCAGTGGTCGCGCTCGCCTTTCCTCTCTATGAGCAACTCCATCAAATCCGTGCTCGCTGGAAATCAATTATTACTGTGTGTTTTATCGGCAGCGTAACCGCGATGTGTACCGGAACATCAGTGGCTTTATTACTCGGTGCAACCCCGGAAATTGCGGCCTCTATTTTACCTAAATCAGTTACCACACCGATTGCGATGGCGGTCGGGGGAAGTATCGGAGGCATTCCGGCTATCAGTGCAATGTGTGTGATCCTGGTTGGGGTATTTGGTGCCGTATTTGGTCATTCATTATTTAATTTTCTGCGTATCAGAGCCAAAGCTTCACGTGGATTAGCAATGGGAAGCGCCTCACATGCTTTAGGCACAGCGCGCTGCGCCGAAGTCGATTTTCAGGAAGGTGCCTTCAGCTCTTTAGCATTAGTGGTATGCGGTATTATCACCTCTCTGCTGGCGCCGTTTATTTTCCCGATTTTATTGGCGCTCTGGGGCTAAAATTTGCGCTTGATCTCGTATTTTTCACATTAATTTCATTAATTACATTAATAATAAGAATTGGATCACATATTAACGCTTAAGAGATCCGTACACTGGCTCCCCGTTATCCTTGTTATGAGGCTAAAACATGCGCTCACGTTTCGATTCCGCCTTCACTCAATTATCAGCTTCGCTCCAGACCGTTTTGCAACCACTGCTGGCTGATGAGCACTTCCCTGCGATGTTCACTGCCGCAGAAGTCGCACATATCAAGCAACACACAAATCTGAATGATAATGAGCTGGCTTTCTCTCTGCTACCGCTTGCCGCTGCTTGCGCACGTCCGGAAATATCGAATTTTCACGTCGGAGCCATCGCCCGAGGTGTGAGTGGTAATCTCTATTTTGGCGGGAATATGGAGTTTATCGGTAGCACCATGCAACAAACGGTCCATGCCGAGCAAAGTGCCATTACCCATGCCTGGATGCGCGGTGAGAAAGCGCTTGAATCTATCACCGTTAACTATACTCCCTGCGGTCACTGTCGCCAGTTTATGAATGAACTAAACAGTGGAACTCAGCTGCATATCCATCTACCCGGTGTCCCAGCAGCAACGCTGGCGGACTACTTGCCGAATGCCTTTGGTCCCCGTGACCTGGAAATTAAAACACTGCTTCTGGACGAAGAAGAGCATCACCTGACTGTTACGGGTGACGAAGTGACTCAGGCGGCGATTGTTGCGGCGAACCGCAGTCATGCCCCTTATAGTCAGGCACCTTCCGGTATCGCTCTGGAAACCCGTGACGGCAATATTTTTGTCGGTAGTTATGCGGAAAATGCCGCCTTCAACCCTTCTCTTCCGCCACTGCAAGCGGCGCTGAATATTCTGTCTTTATCCGGATATGAATACAGTGATATCACACGTGCGGTACTGGTTGAACGGCGTAATGCCTCGCTGGTTCAATGGCCAGCAGTCAGCACAACGCTGAATGCTATTGGTGTCACCAATATTATTCAGACTCTGCTTGATTAACGGTATTGCGGGTAAATATCACCCGCAATGCTGATTTTTACTGCAACTGAACGTACAATTCTTGCGCTTCATTGCTGGCTAAAGTAGCCTTTAACCTTCTGTATTAACCAAGGTGAGTCTGCAAGTCCATGTTGAAGCGCGTGTTTTATAGCTTGCTTATATTCATCATTTTATTGCTTTTCGCGGCCCTCGCTCTGGATCGCTGGATGAGCTGGAAAACTGCGCCCTATATTTATGAAGAGGTGCAGGATCTCCCTTACCGTGAAGTCGGTGTCGTTCTCGGTACGGCAAAATATTACCGAACAGGTGGTATTAATCAGTATTATCAGTACCGCATTCAGGGCGCGTTGAACGCCTATAACAGCGGTAAAGTGGATTATTTATTACTCAGCGGTGATAACGCCCAGCAAAATTACAACGAACCCAAAACGATGCGAAAAGATCTCATCGCTGGGGGGGTTAATCCTACTCATATCGTGATGGATTATGCCGGTTTTCGTACTCTGGATTCCGTGGTACGTACCCGTAAAGTGTTTGATACCAACGATTTTATTATTATCACTCAGCGTTTTCATTGCGAACGAGCACTGTTTATCGCCCGTCATATGGGGATTCAGGCACAATGCTTTGCAGTTCCCTCGCCAAAAAACATTCTCAGCGTGCGCATACGTGAATTTGGTGCCCGTCTCGGGGCGTTAGCCGACTTATATATCTTTAAACGCGAGCCGCGTTTTTTAGGGCCTCTGGTTCCGATCCCTCCACCTCATGAAGTACCTGATGATGCTCAAGGTTATCCGGCAGTCAGCCCTGAACAATTGCTTGAGTTACAGCAAAAGAAAAATTAAAACCCAAGGGAGCGAAATTCGAAGGGAAAAGATACCGCAGGCAGAATGAGTCTACCTGCGGTAACAGAGGATTATTTTTTGCGGGAGTACTTCAGTGAATCCAGTGCTACAGCAAAAATAATGATCCCGCCTTTAATGATGTACTGCCAGTAAGGGTTAACACCGATATAGGTCAGACCGTAGTTAATGACTGTAAAAATGATAACCCCGGTGACGACACCGATAACGGTCCCTACCCCACCACTAAAGGACACACCACCGACCACACAAGCTGCAATAGCATCCAGCTCATACATAAAGCCGAGGTTATTGGTTGCTGATCCTACGCGTCCTGCTTCCAGCATACCGCCAAAAGCGTAAAACACACCGGACAAGGCATAGATCATCATCAGGTTTACACCAACGTTAACACCAGAAACTTTTGCGGCTTCAGGGTTACCACCGATGGCAAAAATATTCTTACCGAAACGCGTTTTAGTCCATAAAACCCAGACAAACAATACCGAAATAAGAGCATAGAACGTGATGTAAGAGAGTTTAAAATTCCCTAAGGCAACAAAGCCTTGGGTAAAACTCGAAAACCCGCTATCAAATCCAGAAATCGGTGAGGCGCCCACAAAATCGTAGTAAAGGGAGTTGATACCGTAGACGATAATCATGGTACCCAGAGTGGTAATAAACGGGGTAACATTCAGGTAAGCAATAATAATTCCGTTCACCAAGCCAATCAACGCACCAATCGCGCAGACAATCAGCATGACGACAGGGATCGGTACCGTATGCAGTTCAGGGAAGACTTTATTAACGTTTTCCATTGACTGTAACAGGGTGGCGGCAACAACCGCGGCAAGGCCAACCTGGCGTCCAGCAGAAAGGTCAGTACCCTGCGTCACGATAAGTCCGGCAACACCCAAGGCGATAATAATACGCACTGACGATTGAGTCAGGATATTACTCATATTCAATAAACTTAAAAAAGTCGGATCCTGAATGATGATAATGGCTAACAATATCAGCAGTACCACATAGATACCGCCCTCTTTCAGATAAGTTAGAAAACTTTTTGAACTTAATACACTCATTTTTAATCGCCCCTAAATTATCAAAGATGCACAGATGCGAGACGTAAAATATCGTTCTGCGTTGCTGTTTTAGTGTCAACAATACCAGCGACGAGGCCATTACTCATCACCAGAATTCTGTCGGTTATTCCCAGTAACTCTGGCATTTCAGAGGAGATAATAATAATTCCCTTCCCTTTTTTAGCCAGTTCCGAGATCAACTGATAAATTTCAAACTTAGCTCCGACGTCAATACCACGAGTCGGCTCATCCAGCATTAAAATTTCTGGTTTCGTCAGTAACCAACGCCCGATAATCACTTTTTGCTGGTTTCCGCCAGACAGTGAACCTATCGAGGTGCCATGTCCGGGTGTTTTAACGCGCATAGAGTCAATGACCCATTGCGTGTCACTTTTCATACGAGAATTATCCAGCAAGCCTATTTTATTTTTATAGCCGCTGACATTTGAAATAATAGAGTTAAAACCAATATCCAGGTAAGCGTATATTCCGGTCGAACGACGCTCTTCTGTTACCAGAGCAAAACCATTGTTAATTGCTTCGTTAGCAGTATGGTTATTTATTTTTTTACCGTGAAGAGTAATCGTACCCTTTGATTTTTCACGGATCCCAAATAAAGTTTCAACAATATCGGTACGTTTGGCACCCACTAATCCAGCAATACCGAGAATTTCACCTTCATGTAAATCAAATGAAATATCACGAATAGATGGCTGACGTAATGATGTTAAGTTACGGACTTCGAGAATCACTTCACCAGGGACATTTGCTTTGTCTGGGAAACGCTGATTAAGTGAACGACCTACCATCATCGAAATAATCATATCCATCGTCAGACCGTCGAGTGGCCGAGTCTCTATCCACTGTCCGTCACGCAGGATGGTAATTTCATCACAAAGCTGAAAGATCTCTTCCATTTTATGCGAGATATAAACAATCCCGCAGCCACGATCTTTTAACTTACGAATAATGGTAAACAGATGATTAACTTCTTTTTCTGTTAATGAAGAAGTCGGCTCATCCATAATGACAATTTTGGCATCATAAGAGAATGCTTTAGCAATCTCTATCATCTGCATTTGTGAAACTGATAGCGTACCAACACGGGCACGAGGATCAATGTCAATATCCAGTTCATCAAAGATAGCTTTGGTATCACGGTACATTTTTTTCTGATCAACAAAAATACCTTTGACCGGATAACGCCCTAGCCACATATTGTCCATAACTGTGCGCTGTAGTACCAGGTTCAATTCCTGGTGAACCATCGAGACACCATTTTCCAAAGCTTCTTTAGCGTTGGAGAAATTAACTTCCTGTCCTTGGAAAATAATACTACCTGAATCTTTATTATAAATACCAAAGAGGCATTTTAGTAATGTCGACTTTCCTGCGCCATTCTCCCCCATTAATGCATGAATAGAGTATGGCCGTACTTTTAAATTTACATTATCCAGAGCTTTAACTCCGGGAAATGACTTATTGATATGAGTCATTTCTAATAAATACTCTGTTGGCGCAGCCGCGTGATTGTCGACCATAATTGTACCTGTGTCGCAAAACAGATCTATACCCGTCATACTTCAAGTTATTTCCAGTAGCAGAGCCGATGAGTGGCTATCTCACCTATACAACTTGAAGTATGACGGGTATCAAATGAGGGTATCGAACTCGGTTCTGATACCCTATTTTGACTTATTATTTCCAAGCCTCTATTTATTCAGGTCGCAAGACTTAACCGCTCTTTCTGTTCACTGACTATTTTACTGCCCGTGAACAAGCTTATTTTATCTACGACCCGAATGATAACAGCAGCTTATTTACCTACGAACTCAGCAAGGTTATCTTTATCCACACCAACGTAAGGAATACGGACAACTTTATTTTCAATTACCCATTTAGTTCCTTCGTTCGCAGCTTTACCTTCTGCCAGGTTTTTAGCCAGATCGAAGGTCGCTTTAGCCTGACCATTGGCATCGTTCAGTACGGTACCGGCCATTGCGCCAGACTTAACCAAACTTAATGCTTCAGGCAGGGCATCAACACCAAATACCGGGATAGAGGTTTTGTTGTGTGCTTTCAGCGCTTCAACAGCACCCATTGCCATGGCATCGTTGTTAGCAATAATCACTTCAATTTTATTAGCGTTCGGGCCAGACAACCAGGCATCAACTTTATCTTTAGCCATAGCGGTATCCCACATGGCGGTATCCAGTTGCAGTTGTTCTGTTTTAAGACCTTTATCATTCAGTTCTTTAATAACATAGCTGGTGCGTGCTTCTGCATCAGGGTGGCCTGGTTCACCTTTTAATAAAACAAACTGAACTTGACCATCTTTATTCAGATCCCAATTTGGGTTTGCTGCCCAGTGTTTAGCAATTAAATCACCCTGAATAATACCGGACTCTTTTGAGTCAGTACCTACATAGTAAGCTTTATCGTAGCTATCCAGTGCCTGACGAGAAGGTTCTTTGTTAAAGAAAACAACCGGAACGTTTTGTGAACGTGCTTTTTCAATCACGGTACCCGCAGCAGCCGGATCAACCAGGTTAATTGCCAGAGCTTTAACGCCTTTCGCCAACAGAATGTCGACTTGGTCATTTTGCTTAGACTGATCGTTTTGCGAGTCATTCATCAGCAATTGAACTTCTGGTGAGTCTTTACCATTTTTCTCAATAGCTTTGCGCACTACTGACATAAAGTTATCGTCATATTTGTAGATAGTTACGCCAATACGCTGATCAGCTGCATGCGCCATTGAACCGAACATTGAGCAAGACATCAGAACGGTTAAAGCTAACACCTTTATTTTCATGGTATCTCCGGTTTTTTTATTGTGTAGGGCTGCTTGTTTTCTATATGGCACGACAGTCACGCTAACGCTCCGTCACTGCCTCATGCTTTATAATGTTTCATCGAGTTTCATCGCGTTTCATTGCGTTTCACCTGATAATGCCTGAGCATCATAGCCAGCAAGGTGTTAATTAACTGTGAATTTACTCACAAATTGAAAGCGGTTACATCAAAACGATGACGGGATAGAGATCGAGGACACATTTTGCCTCACCGCAACTGAGTGACGGCGCACCAGAGTGGGCATAAAACAATGTGTCGCGGTGTCATCACCCTGCCCTGCAGACCCAAGGAGTGCCATTTCAGTTGCCAGTCGCGCCATTGATACCACTGGATAACGTATCGTCGTTAATTGAGGATCGGTATAGCGGGCGATAGGAATATCATCAAATCCAATAATCGAAACTTGATGAGGAACAGAAATACCATTATCTTTCAATGCAGTAAGAGCACCAGCAGCCATACTATCGTTGTAAGAAAAAATGGCGCTAAGTTGTAAGTTACGCCCCAGCAGTTCAACCATTGCCGCTTCACCCCCTTGCATATCTGGCTGCCCGCTGCCCACCCAGCTCTCTGGCGCGATAATACCTTGCTCCGATAATGCACGTAGCCAGCCGACACGCCGCATATCGTTATCTTCAATTTCATGGCTGGATGCCAGATAGCCAATACGCTGGTGTCCTTGATGAATTAGCGTTCTGGTGGCCATTAATGCACCACTGATGTTATCAAGGCAAACACAGCGATGTGCGTAACCTGGAATAATTCGGTTAATCAATACCATGCCTGGCGTACTGTCCAGGAAGCCCGCCAGCTCTTTATCACTTAAGGCTTTTGAGTGAACAATCAAGGCATTACATCGTTGTCTCAACAAGACTTCTATCGCATGGCGCTCTTTCGCTTCCTGATGATAGCTGTTACCAATCAACACATATTTATTGTGTTGCTGGGCAACCATGTCTACCGCTTTGACCAGTGCACCAAAGAACGGATCTGACACATCCATTACCACGACACCAATCGTCTCACTATTTTGTGTTGCCAGAGCCTGAGCATTGGCATTAGGACGATAATTCAGTTCTGTTACCGCCTGCATCACCGTTTCACGTGTATGCGGACTGACCACTGAGCTGTGATTAAGCACCCGTGAAACAGTAGCGACAGAGACGCCAGCGCTACGCGCGACATCGCGGATCGTTGTCGGGGTTGAAGAAGTTAATTTCATAACGGCACCCTGGTGTTAATCAGGCGCCTATTTTGCGGTGAATCGAGGGATAAATGACGTGATGCGAATCACATCGGTGGAATCGGTTACACACTATTCGTTAACCTCTGTGATACACATCATTCTCTTACACTGTCTGTCGGTGCTTTCCACTGACGCGTTGCGTTAGCTGACGCCACAACCACTCAACGGGCCCCTGACGAAAATAACGCAGCCATAATACTGAGAAGAGCATATTAACAGCCCAGATAACCGGAACCAGCATCAGCAGACTCAGACGATCCAGCTTCATGAACAGACCAAAATGGTAAAACAATAGCGTACAGATAACGGTCTGTAGCAGGTAATTAGTCAGCGCCATTCGTCCCACACAGCCTATCCAGCCCACCCAGTGAAAACGGGATAATTGTGGCCAGAAACCGAGGATCAGAGAAGCATAACCAATAGCCTGGAAAGGGGCACTTAGTTCGCGTGGGGCCTGTAACAACAGCGCACACCAGCGCCAGGCCCAGTCTAGCTGCCACTGGGCAATGATAGCCGGAACATTAATCAGTAACCCACAGAGGACTAAACCGCCGCCAATGCGACGGTAGTGGACAAGGCTAAACTCACCTTTAAGCCAGCCATTACGCATCAGGGCTGCGCCGATCATCATCATTCCGGCCAGTTGCCAGCCATACTGTATCGCCAGAGCGACCCACGCCGAGGTCAGTAAACTGGCGCGATTAGTGATAGCTTCAAGTCCGCCCTGGGTTCGCCAGAATTGCTCATATTGCTGATGTGCCAGATCGGGTATCCAGAAATTATTAGGTTCTGATCCCGGCAAGATACCGAGGATGACCAGTACTGCCACACCGATTAAGTACAGCAATACACCGGTATTAAACAGTGAGTACTCGTCGGGAGCATCACGAATAATACGCCAGCACAGCAGCCCCACCAGCCCATAGGCGAACAAGATATCGCCTTCCCAGAGCAATAATCCATGCGCTAAACCCAGCAATACCAACAGAAAAAGCCGCGACTGGATCCAACTTGCGCCGCGTGGTAACAGCATTTGTAAGCCTGCACCAAACAATAATGCGAACAAAGTCAGAAATTTAACCTGAGCAAAAACATCCAGTAATGCCCAAGTCCAGGCATCTGACTGGGTTATCGCACCATACCAGGCGGGATTAAGATAGGCCGCCTTAGGTAAACCAAAGGCGGTGATATTGAGAAGCAGGATGCCAAGGACAGCAACGCCGCGAATAAAATCCAGCGTGACATTTCGTTCCATGCTTCCTGCCTACTTGCAATGATTAATTGTGACGTACTGCGCGTAAAAATTCCTGACGCGTGTTCTGACTTGACTTAAATAATCCGCCTAGTGACGTTGTGGTCGTTGCACTGGTCGCATCCCGAACACCACGAGCCTTCACGCAATAATGCACAGCATCAATGCTAACGGCCACATTATTGGTTCCCAGCAAGGTTTGCAGCGCAATCAGGATCTGCTGAGTCAGACGCTCCTGAACCTGGGGACGCTGGGCAAAAAATTGCACAATACGGTTTATTTTTGACAAACCAATAACCGTATCTTTAGGGATGTAGGCAACCGTTGCCTTACCATCAATAGTCACAAAGTGGTGTTCACAGGTACTGGTCAGGGTGATATCCCGTACCGTTACCATCTCATCAACACTCATTTTATTTTCGATAACGGTAATTTTTGGGAAATTGGCGTAATCGAGACCAGAAAAAATCTCGTCAACGTACATTTTGGCAATACGTTTCGGCGTATCCATCAAGCTGTCATCGCTCAAATCGAGGTTTAGCAGCTCCATGATCTCTTTCATATGACCGGCAATTTCTTGCTTACGCGTCGCGTTATCCAGCTCACGCAAGGGTGGGCGCAGCGGGGTTTCTAAACCACGCGCAACTAACGCTTCGTGGACCAGCGAGGCTTCTTTTGAGAGTGATGACATGCTGTGTTCTCCTGCAGGTGTGCTGACCTTTGCTTTCGTTGGGGCAAAGTATCTGTTTATTGTGCGGCAGCTTGTTCTGAGAATCCAGTAGAGCCACATAATTATTAATATCGTTGCTATTTATCTGAAGTCTAGCCAACAATCCCTAAATAATTCAGTTTGCCTGTAGGCGCGGTGTGAAGATAGACGATAAGCATAATAAAGTATGCGATTCACCGAACTGAACATCAGCAACACCCAGGCAGACTTAAGTATGACGGGTATTTGTGCTATTCAGTTTGCCTGTAGGTGCGATGTTATTCGTCTAGCTGAACATCTGCAACGCCCAGGCAGACTTAAGTATGACGGGCATTTTTGCTTGCCCTAAATAATTCAGTTTGTCTGTAGGCGCGATGTTCCGATTGACGATGAGCATACTCAAGTATGTGATTCGTCTAGCTGAACATCAGCAACGCCCAGGCAGACTGAAGTATGACGGGCAATGTTGCGGACATAATGCGGTATCGTTACACTCACGTGAAGTGAAACTTGTTCATTACTGTTGAATATTTACTAAGGAGACGCACAATGGAGTTGCTGGAAGAACATCTGTGCTTTGGGGGATGGCAGCAGCGCTGGCGTCATAACTCTCAGGTTTTGAATTGTCCGATGACGTTGAGTGTTTTTGTTCCGCCGTTGAAGAATACGGCGCCACCGCCGGTGTTGTACTGGCTGTCGGGTTTGACCTGTAATGACGAAAACTTTACCACTAAAGCGGGGGCTCAACGCATAGCCTCAGAGTTGGGCATTATGCTGGTGATGCCGGATACCAGTCCTCGCGGAGAAGACGTTGCCAATAACGAAAGCTATGATTTAGGTCAGGGAGCCGGATTTTATCTCAATGCCCGCGCCGAACCTTGGGCCAGTCATTTCCAAATGTATGACTATCTGCGTGATGAGTTACCCGAATTAATTGCTGAACATTTTATTGTCAGCGATCGCGCAGCTATCTCAGGCCACTCAATGGGCGGACACGGAGCTCTGCTTCTGGCGCTGAAAAATCCCGGCCGTTTCCGCTCAGTTTCTGCTTTTGCGCCTATTGTTAATCCGACAGAGGTTCCGTGGGGGCAAAAAGCCTTTGCTGCTTATCTCGGTAGCGATACCGACAGCTGGCAGGAGTGGGACAGTTGTCAGTTGCTCAAACAAGCATCTGACGCAGAGGAGTTACCGATTCTGATTGACCAGGGGAGCCGTGACCCCTTCTTATCCACGCAGCTACAACCGGAAAAATTTGCCGCTATTGCGCAACAGAAAGCCTGGCCCCTCACCTTGCGGACCCAGCAGGACTACGACCATAGCTATTACTTTATTGCGAGCTTTATCGAAGACCACTTACGCTTCCATGCCAAATATTTGCTAAAAGACTAAAACAAGTGAGGGGAGCATTTGCTCCCCTCACCGACTGTCTCACCATCACATCAGACTTGCGGTGTTTCAACCAGCCCGTCAATCAGTACCTGGGGCACTCCTTGTGAACAGCGTTCAATACGCCCTCTTACGCCATATACCTTGGCCAGATTTTCTGGAGTGATAACCTCTTCTGGCTCACCGCTCGCCACTAATTTGCCATCACGCAACATTAAAACATGCTCGCTGTGACGCAGCGCAATATTGATATCATGCACCACCACAACGGTAATAATATTACGCTCACGGGTTTCCCGCGCCACCAGGTCCATAACATGGAACTGATAGTTTAAGTCCAGGGCACTGAGTGGTTCATCAAGCAGTAACAGTGACGGGCGGCGGATCAGTGACTGTGCCAGCCCGACGAGTTGTTTCTGCCCACCGGAGAGTTGGTCGAGATAATGCAGTGCCAGGTGAGAAATCCCTAATTGCTTGAGCAGCTGCATTACCTGCTGCTCACTTTCTGCATTGTGAAGCCCACCCGCAGCACGCTGAGCGACGATAATCGATTCCAGAACGTGCAGGTGCACCCCTTGCGGCAAAGACTGTGGCAGATAAACCACTTTCTCGGCTCTTCTGGCAAAAGGAAGTGCCATCAGATCTTCGCCATCCAGATATAACTGACCTTCAGCGCGATTTAAACCTGCCAGTGAGCGCAGTAAGGTCGATTTACCGCAGCCGTTAGGCCCCAGTAACACGGTTATCTTGCCGTGAGGCAGTGCCGGAACGTTTAAATTCTCAATAATTTTGCGTTTTGGATAACCGGCATTGAAGCCACTGATTTGTAGGCCCTGCATTATACACTCCCTCGGTGGCGCAAAATGATACTCAGGAAGAACGGTACTCCAACCAGAGAGGTCACAATGCCTACCGGAATAATGACGCCAGGAATAATATTTTTTGATGCCACTGAAGCTAAAGACAGCACCAAAGCCCCCACCAGTACACTGCCTGGCAGATAGAAACGATGATCTTCACCGAATAACATGCGAGCAATATGCGGGGCAACGAGGCCAATAAACCCAATCGGTCCGACAAAAGCGACTGAGAGTGCAGAAAGCACACTGATACGCAGTAATGTGCCCAGACGCAGGCGGCGGACATCAATTCCGAAGCTAACGGCACGATCTTCGCCTAATCGCAGAGCCGTGAGCTTCCACGAACTCAGCATCGAAATCGGCATTATGATGGCAAAAGCCAGCAGCAGAACCCCCAGTTTATCCCATGAGGCACGGGCAAGACTGCCCATCGTCCAGAATACCAGCCCCTGCAAAGTATCCTCACTGGCGATAAATTGCAGCATGGAGACCAGAGCATTAAAGGTAAACACTAGGGCAATGCCAAACAGCACCACACCCGAAGATGCCACACGCGTCCAACGCGTAATACCATCCAGCATCATGGCGGCAAGCAAGGCAAAAATAAAAGCATTGGCGGAGATAAACCATTGCGCAGGAATACCCGGAATACCAATCCCCAGGATGATGGCTAATGCCGCACCGAAAGCTGCCGCAGAAGAAACCCCAAGAGTAAAGGGACTGGCGAGCGGATTATTGAGGATAGTTTGCATCTCTGCCCCTGCGAGGCCAAGAGCCATACCCACCAGCAGGGCCATTAAGGCGTAAGGGAGACGAATATCCCAGACAATCACCCGAACACCTGGATTAGCACTTGCTGGATCAATTAAGGTCTGCCAGAGGGTTTGTAGCGGTAACCCAGAGGGGCCAAGGGTAAAATCCAGTAATAGTGAGGCTAAAATAGCGATAACCAGCACAGCCATAATCCAGTAACGGTGACGTAAAACTTGCTGATAGCGTCCCATAATAACGTCCGGGCGCGTATCGGTAGCGATTGCATTGGTCGTAACACTCATTACATCTTTACCCTTATATACCCAAAATAATTCGAGTTTCTTGTAGGCGCAAAGCGAAGGCAGTCGATGAGCATAGATAGACTATGTGATTCGGCTGCCTGAACGCCAGCAACGCCCAAGTAACTTGAAGTATGACGGGTATAGCTTCTGATAGTTAAAGCAGAACACTGCATTCAAGATCTGCTTATTGGTTTGTTGGGAATGATAACAGATCTCATTATCAGAACGATTGGGAAAATATATCGCGGTTTAAGGAAGGTATATCAAATAGATGAAACAGGAGCCGCTCGGGGAAAAAGAAAAGGCGCGAGTTACGCGCCTTGTATACCCAAAATAATTCGAGTTGCTTGTAGGCGCTGAGTAAATTCTGGTGATGAGCATAGATAAACTATGTGATTCAGCAGAATTTGCGAAAGCAACGCCCAAGCAACTTGAAGTATGACGGGTATATGACTTTATCAGTGCAGCGATTAATGCTGACGGTAATCAGGGAAAGTCATCTCGCTGTAGCGCACGAAACGACTGCCTTTGATAAATTTATAGCCAAACCAGATACACAGGAATAGCGGTAAACCAACATAGGTCGCGACCACACCACCCCAGTCGATACTATCGGCAAGGAACGCCTCATAGTTCTGTCCAAGGGTAATCGTCAGACAGAGTACAAAAGCAAAGATAGGTCCTAAGGGGAAAAAGCCTGAACGATAGGGTAAGTCTTTAATATCGTTACCTTGCATCACATAACCACGACGGAAGCGATAGTGACTGATAGCAATACCCAGCCAGGCAATAAATCCGGTCATACCGGAAGTATTCAGCAACCATAAATAAACCATCTGATCGCCAAACATCGAGGTCAGGAAGCACAACGCGGCAATAACCGTGGTGGCATAAAGTGCATTACGCGGTACACCACCCGCTGATAATTTGGCAAAAATACGCGGCGCTTTACCATCACAAGCCAGCGTATACAGCATACGGGTTGAAGCGTACATGCCCGAATTACCCGCGGAGAGAACCGCTGTCAAAATAACGGCATTCATTACCGCAGCCGCAGAGAGTAGTCCGGCGTGTTCAAAGACCAAAGTAAAGGGACTGACGCTGATATCTTTAACATCGTTGCGCAGCAAGCTCGGATCGGTATAAGGAATGATCAGGCTGATAATCAGGATAGCCAGCACGTAGAACAGCAAGATACGCCAGAAGACTTGACGCACTGCACGAGGAATATTTTTTTGCGGATTTTCTGACTCGCCCGCAGCGATACCGATAAGTTCAGTTCCCTGGAACGAAAAGCCGACTATCATCGCCACACCAATCATGGCCGCAAACCCACCGGCAAAAGGCGCATCACCCGTTGTCCAGTTGCTCCAGCCCGCAGGCTCTACGCCTTTAAAAATTCCCAGTATCATCATCATGCCAACAATAATGAAGATAATGATAGTGGTGACTTTTATCAGTGAGAACCAGTATTCAGACTCACCGAAACCTTTAACCGAGATCCAGTTCAGGGCAAATATGATACCGAGGAATAACGCGCTCCATATCCAGCCGGGGGTATCAGGGAACCAGTAATTCATCACCAGTTGGGCAGCCACTAAATCGACGGCAATGGTCACCGCCCAGTTGTACCAGTAGTTCCAGCCCAGTGCAAAACCAAAACCTTCTTCTACGTATAGCTGACCATAAGTAGAAAAAGATCCAGAAACAGGCATAAACGCGGCCAGTTCCCCAAGGCTGGTCATCAGAAAATAGACCATCGCACCAATCAGAATGTAGGAAAGTAGCGCCCCTGCCGGGCCCGCCTGGGAAATCGTCGCACCGGAAGCGACAAACAGCCCGGTACCAATAGAGCCACCGATAGCTATCATCGTTAAATGACGCGCTTTTAACTCACGGCGTAAGCCAGGCGCTTGTGTGGTTTTACTCTCAGAAACCATAGAAAATTGTTGTCCATACAAAAAATAATGGCTGATTGTAACAAAAAGGGCTGCGCTGGTTAGGATAAATGCCGTGTTATAAGAGAGCTTCATGATGAGCGGGGAATTATAAGCGGCGGACTTATTTGCTGGATACCATAAAAGCGTTTAAGCGTTCTATACCCGTCAGACTTCAAGTTGCTTGGGCGTTACCTTCGTCAATCCTGCCGAATCACATAGTTTATCTATGCTCATCGCCCGGATTAACTCTGCGCCTACAAGCAACTCGAATTATTTAGGGTATAAAGCTTATTTTTTTGCCTTAGTTCGCTTCATTTCCAGGCTGCTGCTTTTAATATCAGCTTTTACAGTATTGCAGAAATCGTGCTAATGATTTAGACATATGTTTCTGACGATGATGAATACAATAGAGTGTCCGAATAAGCGGCGGTAAGGGAACCGGAACTTCCACTAATGAGCCACTCTCCAGCTGTTCAGCTATCACTCGCCGGGACAGGCAACTGATCCCCATACCATGACGTACCGCATGTTTAATCGCTTCTGAGTTACCCAGTTCCATACCCAAGTGACATTGCGGTAAGTTAGAAAGTAAGAGGTAATCAACAATCTCCCGGGTACCCGATCCTTGTTCACGTAATATCCAGGGCTGTTTCGCCAGACTGTCGAGGGTGACAGCTTGCTGTAAAAACGGATTTTTCGGGGAAGAGAAAACAACCAGTTCATCTTCCTGCCACACTTCACTGACGATATCAGGAGCGCGGCAAGGTCCTTCTATCAGTCCGATGTCGACGCCAAAATCTGATACGGCATTGATAACATCCTGGCTGTTGCCGACACTTAACTCGAACGGCAAATCTGGAAAGTCCTGGCGATAACGGGCAATGATTTCTGGCAGTATATAGTTACCGATAGTGCTGCTGGCATAGACGCGAATCGCGCCCTTATCTTCGGTAAACAGTTGTTCAATATCCCGGGCTTGTTCCAGTAAAGCCAGCGCACGCGGATAAAGTAGTCTTCCGTGTTCGTTCACCAGTAATCTTTTGCCTATCCGGTCAAACAACTGAATACTCAGTTGACCTTCAAGATCTGCCAACGCCGCACTCACCGCCGATTGCGACAAAGCGAGTCGCTGTGAGGCCTGCGTTGTTGAGCCGCTTTTCAGTACTTCCGCAAAGACTTCAAGTTGACGCAGGGTGATATGCATAGTTTTTCTCACAGTCAGATAAAGCGTTCGTTTACCACTTATATAGATAAGTTATAAATATATAATCAATTTTATCTTTATGCGACCTAAGAGTAATCTTTTCTCATCAAAGAGGAGAAGGTTATGTCCATACTACCGATACATATTCATCACATTCCATCATCTCGTTTGCTTCCAGGCCTGATTCTGGCTGGCGGAGTAGCCGCTGTCGCTTTGTGGCTTGGCAATGAACCCGCAATAGCGAAATGGGGCCTCGGGGCGCTGACGTTAGCGATTCTGGCTGGCATGGTAATCGGTAATACCCTGTACCCTAAAATCGAGCCCTATTGTGGCGGCGGTGTGTTGTTTGCCAAGCAGACATTGCTTCGTCTTGGGATAATCCTCTACGGCTTTCGTCTGACATTTTCACAAATTGCTGAAGTGGGTTTTAGCGGCTTACTGATTGATGCCCTGACCTTATGCAGTACTTTTGCTCTCGCCTGTTGGGCGGGTAAGCATTTCTTCGGGCTGGACCGACAGACACGCTGGTTGATTGGTGCCGGTAGCAGTATTTGTGGTGCAGCGGCTATCCTCGCCACTGAACCCGTGGTCAAAGCCGAGGCGAGTAAAGTCACCGTTGCCGTCGCCACAGTGGTTATTTTCGGCACCCTGGCTATTTTTATCTACCCGCTGTTATATCCCCTGGTAATGCAGTGGTTTACTCCCCAGACCTTTGGGATTTATGCCGGTTCAACTATGCATGAAGTCGCGCAAGTGGTGGCAGCAGGACATGCCATCAGCCCGGAAACAGAAAATGCAGCGGTTATCACTAAAATGCTGCGCGTGATGATGCTGGCGCCGTTTCTGATTTTTCTCAGTATGCGAGTTAAAGCGTTATCTAGCGATAATGATAAACAGTCGGGTAAAATTACTCTGCCCTGGTTTGCCCTGCTGTTTATCGTTGTCGCCATCTTTAATTCTTTTAATCTGTTACCAGAAACTATCGTTAACGCATTAATTTTTATCGATACCCTGTTATTAGCCATGGCCATGGCCGCACTGGGACTGACCACTCATATCAGTGCCTTAAAAAAAGCAGGAGCCCGTCCTTTACTGCTGGCATTAGTCTTATTTGTCTGGCTGTTAGTCGGTGGCGCAGCTATAAATCTGGCCACGCACTCGCTGCTGGGTTAACTGCTCCCTCCCTGAAGGACAGGGAGCAGTCACACTCTCATTCTCGCTCTGTTCGACCAGCAGTCCTCCTTGCAAAAGCCAGCAATAGAGGTCATGGGTACGCCGGAACCCTAATTTTTGCATAGCGGTATATTTATGAGCACAAACGGTTTTTCTACTCAGGCCTAAAAATTCAGCGATTTGCTTTATCGATAACTGGGTTTCTATTGCCTGAAGGGTCTGTTTCTCGCATGGGGTAAGGGCTTTTTTATTTGAGTAATCGTGGGAGATTTCTTCTATCGGCATGGTGTATAACCAATCCAGAGCATCTTCCAGTAACTCTATTTCTGCGCCTGAACTGAGTTCCCTTTGATAGCAGACCCCTCGAGCTAATTTTTTAAACATGATGATTTTAGTACATTTATTTTGGTTATTTTCTCTGGGAAATGAAGTCACCACCACTAAATCAGCATGCTTTATCTCTTCGAGTTCACTAAATGTTACGGAGATATTATTGCGAAGAAAATATTCGTTTAGAATTACTCTCATCCCGTTCAACAGATAGATATTCTCATCCCATAGTACAACATTAATAGCGGTTCTCATTTTAAATCCTATGGTTATTTAGCAATGAAAATCATTATCAGACGGAAGGTATTAGTTTTTGTTAGAATGATTTCGTAATGAATTTTTCATATCAAAGATATGTCACTTTTATTTTTTATTGATATTTCAGTAACAACCGGCACCGTGCGCGATATAAAAAAATCAACAAATCAACAAACAAACTAAACCTATACACCCAAAATAATTCGAGTTGCTTGTCGGCGCACAGCTTCAGGCCGTCGATGAACATAGATAACTATGTGATTCGGCGGGTTGGACGCAGTCAGCACCCAGGCAACTTGAAGTATGACGGGTATAGTCACATTAAAACCCTGACATTTTAGATGTCTGTTCAAAATGATAGCAATAAGGATAACCTTATAGTTTCAGGCATATCAGAAATATACCCTGGACATGAATAAGGCATTCATCTTTCCATACAAATACAGAGCAACGCCTCAACAAAATCAATGAAAAGATTTTTAATTTCATTAACGATTAAGAATAAAACACTAAAATTAATTTAAATAATCTTTTTAAATTCAGTTGAAATTATTTTTAGTTGACAATGAAATTTATTATCGGATGAAGTTACAATTTACTGCAGGTTTATAAAATACGTTGAGGCCGATATACCCTGATAACTCAATTGCTCTTTTTTAAAGTCAGCCTCCTCGCGATTTACTCTCACAAGGTGAGTGGCCGTATTTACGCAAAAATGCACGCGAAAATGCAGCGGCACTGCCAAAACCAACCATAGCGGCGACAGATTTTACACTATATCCGGATCGCAGTTTGGCTCTCCCCAAAGCCAGACGCCAGCTGGTTAAATAGGCTCCAGGCGATTGTCCGACGGTTTTCTTAAAGACTTCAATAAATTGGGAACGTGACATTCCGGCAATGGCGGACAAGTCGGGAACGCTCCAGTTTCGTGCCGGTTTATCGTGCATGGCGATGAGACTCGTATGAAGCTTAGGGTGGGCAAGTCCCGCTAATAGTCCGGCATCAACAGTGCCGATAGCGATTGCCCGGCGAATGGCTAGCACAACCACTATCTCACACAGACGGGATCGGACTGTATCGCCACCGCAACGAGCAACTTCACTCTCAGCCACAATCAGCTCGGCCAGACCCTGTAATTGCGGCATCTCAACCATTGAAAAACACAGCTCGTCTGGTAATGCACCTATCAATGGATTATCACTGCCGCCAAAATCGACGCTGGCAGCAGCACACAGCGTTGCCCCGGCGGGAAGCCGAACCGTCGATCGGGCTCGATAAAGCAAATGGGTTGGATCGCCTGAGCGATTGATGTCGATGATAAGAAGGTTGGCTGAGTCCGCGGAATCGCAGTGCAGAGTCCTGAGTTGAAAGGCTTGCAGAAAGGCCGTCAGCCGGTCATGTCTCAGTGAAGAAATCGGACTTTCAATCATGTTTTTATCACAATTTATTGCCTTTAATCTTTTATCCTATCTCATAGCGCGGTAATAACCCACAACCAAAACGATTAACAGGAGATCCTATGACACAACACTCTGCCGCTAAATTCGATGCAGCGCGTGCCGGAGAATATGCACAACAAAGCCGGGTAGCTCTTGCCGGATACGATGCCTGTCACGAACTTTCCGCCTGCATGCTGTCAGCCGCTCTGGGAGAAGGCATGCCTGCGCGTGTGCTGGTCGTGGGCGCAGGAGGAACCGCAGGTGAAATCATCACCTCTGCGAGACTCGAGCCACTCTGGTCATTCGTCGCCGTCGATCCCTCTCAACCGATGCTGGATCTTGCCGTCATAAATATAACCCAGGCAGGCATTGCCGATCGGGTTGAAGCCGTTACTGGCGCTGTCTCCGATCTAGATCCTGCGCCATTATTCGATGCCGCCATTATGATTGGGGTGCTGCACCACCTTCCTGGTGATAAGGCAAAGCATGATGTGCTGACCGAGATGGCAATGCGTCTAAAGCCAGACGCTCCTCTGGTGGTTGCCGGAAATTATCGCGCTTACGCTTCACAACCCTTGCTGATGGCGGCGTGGGTAAATCGCTGGCGAATGAACGGAGCAGAAGCAGAAGAGATTGAAGCCAAAATGAACAAAATTCTGCAAGGTGCAGAGCCTCCTCAGTCGGAAGAGGCCGTTTTCGCCCTACTCACCGCTGCCGGTTTTAAACAACCCATGCGTTTTTTTGCCAGCTTGTTCTGGGGGGCCTGGCTGACCCGACACACACCGGTATCACAGTGATGGTTTCTGCCGCAGACAGAGTGAAAACAATTGTTCATTTTTGCTTAAGGCAGATATCAAGTGAGATTTTGCGGCGCGTTGAAATAATTGGTTGCTGAAAATCCTGTCTGAATCGCTATGATGGCTACTTTGTAGCAGTCGATCACACAGGAGAACGACGATGAAGTTTATTGGAGCACATGTTAGTGCCTCTGGAGGCCTGTTCAATGCCGCCATCCGTGCCCACGAACTAGGTGCTACTGCGTTTGCCCTGTTCACCAAAAATCAGCGTCAGTGGAATGCCGCTCCACTGACTGAAGAAGTGATTACGCAGTTTAAACAAGCCTGTGAACGCTACCAGTTTCTGCCCGGACAAATACTGCCTCATGATAGCTATCTGATTAATCTGGGGCATCCTGAGCAGGAGGCTCTGGAAAAGTCGCGCGTGGCATTTATTGATGAAATGTCACGCTGTCAGCAGCTGGGGCTGACCCTGCTGAATTTCCACCCAGGCAGTCACCTTAAAAAAATCCCGGTTGAAGACTGTTTACAGCGTATTGCTGAGTCTATCAATATTGCTCTCGAGCAAACCGAAGGCGTCACCGCCGTGATTGAGAATACCGCCGGGCAAGGCAGTAATCTCGGTTTTCGTTTTGAGCATCTGGCCGCCATTATCGACGGTGTGGAGGATAAATCCCGGGTCGGAGTCTGTATCGATACCTGCCATGCTTTTGCCGCCGGTTATGACTTACGTACTGAGGCCGACTGCGAGCAGACCTTTGGTGACTTTGACCGTATCGTTGGTTTTGAGTATTTACGCGGAATGCATCTCAATGACGCCAAGAGTGAATTTGCCAGTCGGGTTGACCGCCATCATAGTCTGGGTTCAGGTAATATCGGCCTGACGCCCTTCCAGTGGATTATGCGTGATGCGCGTTTTGATGGTATCCCGTTGATTCTGGAAACCGTGGACCCGGATATCTGGGCAGAAGAAATTGCCTGGCTGAAAGCACAACAAGTGGGTTAAACCGTCGCTTAACATCGCTAAAGCAAAGCAGAAATCTGACTATACCCTAAATAATTAGAGTGGCTTGTAGCAAAGAGAAGGCTGTCGATGAGCATAGACAAACTATGTGATTCGGCAGCCTGAACGCCAGCAGACCTAAGCAACTTGAAGTATGACGGGTATAAATCAAGCGCATAATCATTGGAGTCATAATATGGGTATGATGAGTAAACTGGTTGTTAAGCCTGGGTCAAAAATTCTGCTTTCTGATGTCGATCCCAACTATAGCGGTAGTTATAAGTCTGAGAAAGATGCGCAAAAACAGCTTGATGAACAGTCAGCGAATATCACTCGGCTTCAGAGACAACTCTATGCCAGTCAACAGCATTCTCTGCTGATTATTTTGCAAGGCATTGATGCCGCAGGTAAGGATGGAACCTGCTGGCATGTACTTAAGTCCATGAATCCACAGGGAACAAGTGTTCATGGCTTCAAGCAGCCGACAGCGGAAGAAATCAGCCATGACTTCCTCTGGCGCATTCATCCCCATGTGCCTGCTCGCGGCCATATCGCTATTTTTAACCGTTCACACTATGAAGATGTGCTTATTCAGCGGGTGCACAAAATGGCCCCTGATAAAATCATTGAGAAACGCTACGGTCTTATTAACGATTTTGAAAGCACTGTTGCGTCGAATAATACGACCATTCTGAAGTTTTTTTTATATATCTCCCCAGAAGAACAGTTAAAAAGATTCGAAGAGCGTTTGAACGATCCGCTGCGGCAATGGAAGATCAGCGAGTCTGATTATACAGAGCGCGCCTTGTGGAAGGATTATATAAAAGCTTATGAGGTCATGCTCGAGAAGTGTTCAACTAAACACGCGCCTTGGTATGTCATTCCTGCCAATCATAAGTGGTTCCGCAATCTGGCTATCGGCAGTATTATTGAAAAAACGCTACACAATATGAAGCTGGAAATCCCTCAGCCAACGGTTTCTCTGGATGAGATTAGAAAAAAATACCATCAGGCTAAAAAAGAAAAACTTTAAAAACTTTCATAAAATTAGCCCCCACTGCCTGCAGCAATGGGGGTTAGATTTCTTCAGAACAACGTTATGCTGTTTTAGACGCTAACTCAGAGTCAGGACGTTTCAGGAAGGCATAAGCCACTCCAGCAACCACAGTACCAGCGATAATTGACAGTAAGTAACCCACTACTGGTGTAATCGCACCCGGAATTAACAGTACAAACAATCCGCCGTGTGGTGCCATCAGTTTCGCACCGACAGCCATCGACAGTGCACCGGTGATAGCTCCGCCAACGATACAGCAGGGTAAAACACGCATCGGGTCACGGGCTGCGAAAGGTATTGCCCCTTCGGTAATAAAGCACATACCTAACACCACTGCGGCTTTGCCCCCTTCCTGCTCTGCCTTATCAAATTTCTTGCGGGCAATAAATGTTGCCAGACCCAGTGCCAGCGGTGGAACCATACCAGCAGCCATAATCGCGGCCATCGGAGCATAAGTTTGCGTACTCAGCAGACCCACACCAAAGGCGTAAGCTGCCTTATTTACCGGTCCGCCCATATCCGTACACATCATCCCACCGAGAATGGCACCCAATAGCACCGCATTCGCAGTACCCATGGTTTGCAGCCAATGGGTCAACCCTTCGAGGATCTTAGAAACCGGAGTACCTATCAGATAAATCATAGCCAGGCCAACAACCAACGTTGAGAGCAGCGGAATAATCAAGATAGGTTTCAGGGCTTCCATACTGGAAGGCAGTTTCAGTTTTGAGCTGATGAGTTTGGCGACATAACCAGCCAGAAAACCGGCAATGATGCCACCGATAAAGCCAGAGCCGGTACTGACTGCCAGCATACCGCCCACTAAACCAGGGGTCAGACCCGGTCTGTCAGCAATCGAGAAGGCAATAAAACCAGCCAGCACCGGAACCATCAGTGCAAAAGCAGAGCCCCCACCAATTTGCATCAATGCTGCTGCCAGCGTGCCTTGTTCTTTAAACGCTTCGATACCAAAGGCAAAGGAGAGCGCGATACACAAGCCACCCGCTACAACCATCGGTAGCATATATGAAACACCGGTCAGCAGGTGACGATAAGCACCAGCCTGTTGTTTTTTACCGGTGCTCGAAGTTGATGCCGTACCTGACTGACCTTTAACGTTATAAGGTTCTGCTTCAACCACTGCCTTATCCAGTTCTTGCGCGGTTTTCTTCAGCGCCAGACCTGTCGAGGTGCGATACATCGGTTTGCCCGCAAATTTTTCGAGATCAACCTCGATATCCGCCGCAACAATAACTAAATCTGCCGCCGCAACTTCTTCTGGGGTAATGGCATTTCCGGCACCAACCGAACCACGCGTTTCAACCTTTACCCACCAGCCACGTTTTTTAGCTTCGGTTGTAATCGCTTCAGCAGCCATAAAGGTATGAGCCACTCCGGTCGGACAAGCGGTGACAGCAACAATACGTTTCGGACCACTGCCTTGCTTCACAGCAACGACAGGAGCAACGTAAGGTTTAGCCTCAGCCGCGATGTTATTCAGTAATGCTTCAGGATCACTAACAGCCTGCTGAATATCAGCCAGTAAAACCTTTTTATTGATTAATGCTTCATCTACCGGGACAGTGCTTCCCAGAACTAAAACCCACTCAGCTTCTGAGGGTGAATCGGTCAAGGTAAACTCGGCTTTCTGAGCAGCAGCGCTCAGACGTAATTTGGCAATATAAGCACTCGCCTGCCCCAGATCAGGGGTTATAATTAACAGCGTTTTCATGGTCTGTTTCTCCTGCTGTCAGTGAAAAGGTTTCAGATCAACACGGGCCATCATGGCAGCCAGTTGAGTTCTGTCAGTAATACCAACGTTACTTTGACTCACTGCCAGGGCCGCTACAGCAGTAGCAAGACGCAGCGTATGTTCACTCGATTCACGCATCAACAGACCGTAAATCAGCCCGCCAACCATCGAATCACCGGCACCGACGGTACTGACGACCTCACAAGCTGGAGGTTTAGCAATCCACTCTCCGGAGGCATTGACCCACAAGGCCCCTTGCGCTCCGAGTGAAATCACCACATGGGCAATGCCTTGCTCGCGCAGGGCGTGAGCGGCTTCAATCACATCTTTAAGTTCAGGTAATTTACGTCCTGCCCAGATTTCAAGTTCACGGCGATTAGGTTTCACCAGCCAAGGGGCGGCTTTCAGACCCGCGACCAAGGCTTCACGGCTACTATCAAAAATAATGCAAGGGCACTGGCTACGCAGACGCAACATCCACTCAGTGAAGGCTTCTGGTGAAACCCCTGCCGGCAGGCTACCACTGACGCAAACCATATCGAACTGACCAAGCCAGGTCAGGGAGTCGGCAACAAAGCGATCCCAGTCCGCACCTGTGACTTCAAAACCGGAGAAGTTAAGATCAGTCACTTCACCGTCTTTTTCCGTCAGTTTGACGTTAATACGGGTACGCCCCTGCACCACCTGGAAACGGTTAGCAATCCCGAGGTCGCTGAACAAATGCTGGAAACCTTCCTGATTCTCTTTACCCAGGAAGCCTCCGACAGTGACATCAATCCCTAAATCTTTAAGTACTTTAGCGACGTTGATACCTTTACCTGCCGCATGAAGGCCAGTAGTACGGACCAGATTCACTTCGCCACGCTCAATTTCCGCGCAGTAACCTACTAAATCATAAGCGGGGTTTAGCGTTATTGTTGCAACACGTCTGCTCATTGTGCACCTTCTCCAAGACCGGCAGCAATTGCTTCGCCAATCGCACTAAGCGCCTGTTCAGCTTCTTCACCCTGGGCACTAAAGCGCAGGCGGTGTCCCTTTTTAACGCCAAGTGCAACCACTTTCATCAAGCTACGACCATTGGCGGGTTTTCCCGTACCATCAAGGTTTATCACCGTCACTTCACAGTTGAATTGCTTGATGGTGTTGACCAGAACAGTTCCCGGACGAGCGTGAAGACCATGTTCGTTTTTAATCACAAATTCAGCGCTGAATGCCGAGTCGGTCTCGACATCATCTGAGGTCAGCAACATCAGCAATAGTGAAGCATCAGCGGTTAATAATTTTTCTGCGGCCTTAGTTGCCAGCAACGCATTCAGGCGCTCTAGCACCGGGAGAGGCTTATCATCAATCTGGGCAACAGTCACCAGCAGTGAAACCGGTTTACCCGCAACGTCGAAACGCGCAGCCGGACGGCTGACCGCAATAGCACTCGCCAGATTGCCTTCAGCACTGTCGTTCAGCCAGACGCCTGCACCCAGGTAAACAGGTACTGTTGAAACGGCATGGCTAACAAAACTCGCATCAACCGCCTGAGCCTGTTTAAGACGACCGGCATTTAATGCCTGCAGAGTGACTAAATCCTGAGTATCAACATTCAGCGTCAGCATGCTGTTATCCAGCAGCAGATCTGCGGTTTGAGTTTCACCCATCAGCAAAGCGCGTAATTCTTCAGCCTGAGTGGCTGATTTCAGCTGTTCAGCAATGTTGTCATCACTGAGCACATGCGTCAGCTGACGCAGCAGACCAAGATGTTCATCTGAACTGGCCGCGATACCAATAGCGACATAAGCCTGCTGGCCATCACCCCAGGTTACACCCTGCGGAAACTGAAAGACTTGTACACCGGTTTTTAGCACCAGATCGCGGGTATCAGTGGTGCCATGAGGAATAGCAATCCCGTTACCCAGATAGGTTGAGGTTTGCTGTTCACGGGCTAGCATACCGTTGACATAACCTTCGCCTGTATATCCCGCCTGCTCAAGTGCAGCGGCAATCAGACGGATAGCCTCTTCTTTATTACCGGCGGCACAACCGGGATGAATATTCTGGGCAGATAGCTGGAACATGTTGCTCCTCTCCTATGTATTGAATCGATTCAGTCGCATCGCAAAAAAAATCTTCATAGAACGTTTTGAAGATGATTCAAGCAACGCTGAAACGTTTCAATCATTCTTGATCTGATTTGCTGTTATCGCAATAGATCTCGCTTTTCTATGCTCAGAATTTTGAGCTTCAGCACATTTTCAGCTGAAAACGGTCTGCTAGCTGAAGCTTTTAAGGCAAGGCTCGACGATGCCCCGTAAATTAGCTGAACGGGGATACCAGAAAAAGCCGAGTATTTCGCAGGATTCGACAGGGCAATACAGACCCTAAATAATTTGAGTGGTTTGTAGGCGCCAAGTTCAGGCAGTCGATGAGCATAGATAAACTATGTGATTCGACTACCTGAACGCCAGCAACGCGCAGGCAACTTGAAGTATGGCGGGTATAACTCGATGAATCGTTACTCAGGGCTGTATACGTTTCCCTTCTGTATCAAGTAAATAGGTCAACAGCGCGGTACCATCACTGCTAACACGAAATTCGCCGTAGCGAGCGTTCTCAAAGCGCTCTGCGTGCCCCTCCTGGAAGAAATAACTTGGCGTACCGATTTGCAATGCGCGGTTAGCGAGGTGATATTTCATCAACACCTGTTGCGGTTTCAACGCTGATCCCTGGGAAAGATGGGCCTCTATGGCGCGATGTTGTTCATCAAGTTCAACCACCAGGGTTCCAGCGCTGCTGGGCTGGGTCTGGCCTTCGAGCCAGTACTGCTGATATACGCTGCGAGCGAGGGCATAATCCAGCGCCATATAATCACCTTGCATGAGCGATCGCGGGTCAACCGGAGCCAGCTCCATAATCACGACAGTCCCTTTTTCCAGAACTTGTTCTTTATGGAAAATAGAGATATTAACCAGGATTAGCGACACCAGGATGACGCCAGCGGTCAGCCATTTCAATACGAGGTTAGTTTGCATGCGCCTCTCCATTTGCAGCAGGGATGAATCGGTTAGCCGCCCAGGCCAGACACAAAAATAGCAGTCCGTTTATGAAGAGTAACAGTGACTTATACACCAGCGTGACATCAAGGAAATAATACCAATTAATCAGATACCCCATCAGAAAACAGCCCGCGAAAACCAATAATCCTTGACTGCCCTGATAACGTGCCGCTAATAAAAATATCAGCCCCAGGCCAATACCCGGGGCGAAAATAGCGAGGGTGCCACAGACAATAGCAGCGGGTAGATAAACAATACGCGTGGGTGTCCTGACCGCGAGTGCATGAACTAATGCGCTGGCAATAACACCAACCGCTATCCCTGCGCCGAGCAACAGAGGTAAATCATTACTGAAAGAAAATTCCCAGAATACGTCACCGATGATATCCGACGGCATACTGGCAAAAGACTGAATAGCCAGCCCGATGGGAATGCCATAGAGCAGCGCCATCGTGAGTTGTTGATGAGCAAGAGTCCTTGGGTGTTCCTGATGAGTAAGGACCCACAGCCATAAAGCGACGATACCAGCGACCAGCAATGCCATCAGCACCAATGTCAACTGGAAGGGTAACCAGACACCGATAACAGCAGCCAGTGGCGGGAGAAAAAGAAAAATCAAGGCAGCAACGGCCATAATACGATACAAAGTGTCAGGCATCGCCACGGCCATCAACGCAATAACAGGCAGCCACCAAAGGATACCGATGAAACCCTGGCTGGTCCATAATGGTTCAACCAGTAAGTAAACACCGATGCATAAGCCACAGGTGGCAGCAATCGCCCACGCCAGTCCAATATGACGTTTACTGATGCTTTTTGTCCGTAACATCATCCCGGCCAGCACAGCGATAACCAATGAAGGCAATATCAGGCTAATTTCCGTAAAATCATCCAGCAAGCCAGTAATGTATAGCAACAGCACTAACAGACACAGCGATATCACCCCTGCAACCCAGCACCAGAGCAAGGCGTAAATACCAGGGCAAATGGGATGAACGATCGAAGTTTTCGATTTCAGCCCGTTGCGCATCATTTAATAACTGATGCTGATGGAGTTCTTGCAATAGAACCGCTTCATCACTAAGCGTCTGTTTCGTCATCTTCGGAGATGACATTTTACTTCGCCAATGCATCAATAGCGCGCCACCGGCAATTAATAACAACACCATGAGCGCACCGCTCATAAACAGCGTGCCGATATCCCAGAAGGCCACGAATCGTATTATCAAGACATAGCCTATCGCTATCAGACTCATAACGCCGAAAATCAACATGCACAAATCGGGTCGGTGATAGCGATAGTAGAGATAGCCAGCGGCCAGAATGACGCCCAGGAAGATGAACGGAGCGAAACTAGAAACGTTTTCAGCCCAGAGCGACTCGGTAATTAGCACGGTCAGTGTCAGTAGCAGATAAGCAGCCATGATGCGTGAACACCAGCGACTGATTAGCCAACTGGAAGGAGAGTGCCTGGCGGCGAATTCGGCGAAGGCTTCACGTATCAGAAGAAGGACAGTTTGGACAATCAGGTAGCCATAGAGGATAGAGTCAGGCAACCAGGACAAAAAAGATGAGGCAAAATCATCAAAAAAGAGCTCGGCCCGGCTGAAATAATAAAGCTGGAAGGCCAGGTTAGAGATAACCCAGGCACAGAACCACAAAGCATTCTGTCGTCCAAGTAAGGCTAATGGAAGCAGTACACAAGCCCAGGTATAGAAAAGTTCCCAGCTATCAGCTCCGGTTTGGTAGACCTGACCATAGAGTGCAAATAACCCGCCAAAACTGAGCCCGACCGCTAATAACGCCATACGCGCTACCGCATCATACCAGCGCCACCAGACCACGACTGCGAGTGCGATAATAAACAGTTGAGCTAATAAAAATTTGCTCATCTTCGGCATGGCGGCCCAGTTCCAGGCGATGAAAAACACCATTCCCGCCACCAAGGCAAGCAGACCCAGCAACGTCAGAAACACCCTGAGAAAACTGCGCCATCCCGTTAAATCGGGCCTCACACCACAATAAGAGAGGATCTGTCGATAAACCCTGGGTGATAATCGGTGGTTTTGGGCTGTTGATAAACCAGTGAGTGAGGAAAGGGAATAACACAGACGTTCTGCGGCCCTGGAAGGCATGACATCCTTTTGACGCGGCGACAACCCCATACTGACTCCTTACCTGTCTGGTATTTAAGTTACCCTCCAGGTATATCTGATGCTGGAACTATAGTCTAAAAGATTAAACTGACCTTTTTCTATTTGCATGAGTGACGAAGCAATATTTACTCGGCGCTTTTAACCACAATATAGTGATTTAGTTTGTTTATTTTCATGCAGTTAACTATTTTTATTATTTCATTAGTTTTTGTCGGTGAATACTGTTTATTTTGGCTTCAGATCAGTACACTTCGCAGGCCCTTTTTATCGATAACCGGATTGTATGCAAACGCCCCTGACCTCTCTGCGTAAAACGACAGACTCAACTTCTCTGGCCTTTCTGGCGATTGCATTTTTGGCGGGTATCGCCAGTGCTTTGCAAACGCCGACACTCAGTCTGTTTTTAACCGATGAAGTCCAGGTTCGCCCGGCGATGGTAGGATTCTTTTTTACGGGTAGTGCCATTATCGGTATTCTGGTCAGTCAGTATCTTGCCCGACACTCTGACACTCGAGGGGATCGCAAATCACTGATTCTTTTCTGTTGCATTCTCGGTGCTCTGGCCTGCTTGCTGTTCGCCTGGAACCGTAACTATTTTATTCTGTTGTTTGTTGGCGTCTTTCTGAGCAGTTTTGGCTCCACTGCCACACCGCAAGTCTTTGCTCTTGCCCGCGAACATGCCGATAAAACCGGGCGTGAAGCGGTGATGTTTAGCTCTGTTTTACGTGCTCAAATTTCCCTTGCCTGGGTTATCGGCCCGCCATTAGCCTTTGCGCTGGCGCTTAATTTTGGCTTTGATGTCATGTATCTGGGGGCTGCCGTCACCTTTATCATCTGTGGCATTATTGTCCGCTGGAAACTCCCCTCAATGCCTAAAGTCGCCGCCAGTGTCACTACTGAAGCGCCTCTTGAAGCCCCCCGCCGCCATCGGCGGGATACACTGTTACTGTTTGTTGCCTGCTCAATGATGTGGGGATGCCACAGTCTCTATCTGATTAATATGCCGCTGTATATTATTAATGAACTCAATCTTCCGGACAGACTGGCCGGAATTATGATGGGTACCGCGGCAGGACTGGAAATTCCTGTGATGCTGATTGCGGGTTACTACGCCAGACGATTTGGTAAGAAGCGGCTGATGCAAATCGCTATTGTGGCGGGCGGGCTGTTTTTCATCGGCATGCTCACCCTACGAAGTGAGATGCTGTTACTTATTCTGCAATTATTTAATGCCATATTTATTGGTATTCTGGCCGGTATTGGCATGATTTATTTTCAGGATTTAATGCCAGGACAGGCCGGTGCCGCAACGACGCTTTATACCAACACGGTGCGTGCAGGCTGGATAATGGCCGGTTCTCTGGCAGGCACCGTGGCAGAAATCTGGGGCTACCACAGCGTTTTTTATCTGGCATTAGGAATGGTCGTGATGGCCGTTTATTGCCTGCTACGTATTAAAGAGGTTTAGGGTGCAGGGGCGAGCCAAAGCCAGCTCGTATATCCGTTTGTCTTCGAAGTGACGGGAAGCTTCGGTCAGCGATAAAACTGCGCAGAATTCGCCTTCGGTCAAGGACTGGGATGGCGCCGCCCAAACGATACCAAGACCGGCTGGGAGGTTATCCCCGAAAAGGCAGCGTGTGACGCCACATTGACTGCCAGTACATCAACATGCTGAGCAATAATGAGGTTGCCATGTGTGACAATTTGACCGGAACAGTGCACGCTCCACGTCTACTTGCTCGCGAATAGCATATTCAAGGCACGGCTTTTACAATCGGGATCGTTAATGAGATTCAGTGATAAATTTGACGGCCTTGTCGGCCCAGACAGGTATCGCCATGCATTGTTCTACAATTTTCCCGGAGGTCTTCGTTTCGAACTTTCCGAAGGTGGTAGTCCACTCGATCAAGTATTGACGGCGCTCCGTAAGGCATCAGAAATTTGCTCGGACGTGTTTGCGCAAGAGGCATCCATCCAAGTACATCTACAAAAATGCTCCCCTTCTAGTCGCTTCCAATTGCGTCATACCCTTCGTGAGCTCGAGTTGGCAGGCCTATCAATTCCGCGTTGCCGAGAAATATGGGTTGAGCAGGGTGCCACCGAGGAACAACACGAAGGAGACGATGAGGAATTCTGGATTAATTTGGCTTTTGAAGTTCCCAAGGCAAAGCTGCAGAGCTTGCTCTGGTGCGCTTTTGCTACTGACTTCGGGTCGCTGCATCCGAACCCCCATTGTTTGGTGTATTTGATAAATCCAGAGCAAGAAATTATCGTTCATCCCTATGACGACAGGGGAATGGATGTCATCGGAGGAAAGAAGGCACCGCTACAAAAGCTCTACGACTCCCATAAGGCGTGGTTGCTCCAATATGATATCGAAGCTATGAATCGAACTTTTTCGGGTTCGCTTTAGGTTACGACATTTGACGCCGGGGCGGTCGCACGTTCCAAGGTATCCAGCCAATGAATCGCGTGTTCTCGGCGAGTCCCGCACATTTCTGTCGACGGCTGTAGTCTGCCGCAGAATGCTGGCCGTTCCGGCTTGCCGAAAATGAGGCACTGGTTATCGCTCCCAAGCTGGATGCACCTCACACCTGCAGGTTTTCCGTTTGGCATCCCAGGAATTGGACTGTTTATTGATGGAGCGATGCAGCACGCCCCGCAGTTATCGCGACAGTCCATCAGTACTTCTCCACCAGCAAAAAAATAATGGCTCGAACTCTAGCAATCTGCTGGTCATAAAGATATGCCCCTTTCGCTTTATAGCCTAAATAATTCGAGTGGCTTGTCGGCGCAAAGCTTCAGGCCGTCGATGAGCATAGATAAACTCTGTGATTCGGCGGAATGAACGCTGGCAACACCCAAGCTACTTGAAGTATGACGGGTATACCCTAAATAATTCGAGTTGCTTGTAGGAGCCAAGTTCAGACCGTCGATGAGCATAGATAAACTATGTGATTCGGCGGGATGAACGCCGGCAACACCCAAGCAACTTGAAGTATGACGGGTATATTCACGCAATCAACGATGAAATCCTCTTGCCTGAATCGCGCCACACGAGTAATTTTACGCAATATTTTAAGCCCCTCCCTTTTTTACAGGATATATCGATGGCCAGAGCGAACGAAATCAAACGCGGCATGGTACTCAATTACGATGGTAAGCTGCTAATAGTTAAAGATATTGATGTTCAGTCACCCAGTGCCCGTGGTGCAGCAACGCTCTATAAAATGCGTTTCACCGATGTCCGTAACGGACAGAAGGTTGAAGAGCGTTTTAAAGGTGATGATATTGTCGACACCATCACCCTGACCCGTCGCTTCGTTGATTTCTCTTATATTGATGGCAACGAATATGTGTTTATGGATAAAGAAGATTACACGCCGTATATCTTCACCAAAGACCAGATAGAAGACGAATTACAGTTTATTCCTGAAGGCGGTATGCCTGATATGCAAGTGCTGACCTGGGATGGCCAGCTGTTAGCGCTGGAACTGCCACAGACTGTCGATTTAGAAATCATTGAAACCGCACCGGGCATTAAAGGTGCCTCCGCCAGCTCCCGTACCAAACCCGCGACCCTGTCTACGGGTCTGGTGATTCAGGTGCCGGAATATATGGTGAGTGGTGAACGTATTCGTATCCACATCGCTGAAAAACGTTCTATGGGACGTGCTGACTAATAGCGCTTCAGATTGCCCCCCGTCAATACTCTTCTGACGGGGGCATAATTTCGTTTTGCCCCGTCTGTTTTCTCTTTTTACTCTCTGTTATCCAGAATAGACGTCAGCAGGCTGTATTTTCTCGCCATCAGAATACTTCGGAGTCCTCGTGACAAAAACAAACCTGATTACCGGCTTTCTTGGAAGCGGAAAAACGACCACTATTCTTCATTTACTGGCGAACAAGCCAAAAAATGAAGTCTGGGCAGTACTGGTCAATGAATTTGGCGAGGTCGGTATTGATGGTGCGTTACTGGCAGACAGTGGTGCATTACTTAAAGAGATCCCTGGTGGCTGCATGTGCTGTGTCAATGGCCTGCCGATGCAAGTCGGGTTAAATACCTTGCTACGCCAAGGCAAGCCTGACAGGTTACTGATAGAACCTACCGGGCTCGGCCATCCGAAACAGATCCTCGACCTGCTAACCGCTGATGTTTATCAGCCGTGGATTGATTTGAAGGCAACGCTCTGCCTGCTCGATCCCCGTCAGTTATTAGTCTCTAAAGTATTCAGTAATCAGAATTTCCGCGATCAGTTAGCGGCCGCAGATATTATTATTGCCAATAAGCAAGATAATGCAGATGCAGACAGTCTTGAAGCCTTACAGCGCTGGCAGCAACAAGAGAATGACAGTCGCCAGGTTGTTTATGCTGAACGAGGCGTAGTCTCCCTGAGTTTGCTGGATGAAGCACGCCTGAACCAGCGGGTATTACCGGCCAGCCACGAACACACTCACTCAGTAAAATCTCAGCAAGGGCTTGCCGCACTCAGTTTGCCTGAACACCAGCGCTGGCGACGAAACATGAACAGTGGACAGGGATACTTCGCCTGTGGCTGGATTTTTGATGCAGACACTCAGTTTGACACTATTGGCCTGCTGGAATGGGCAAGACTGGCCCCCGTAGGACGAGTCAAAGGCGTCTTACGCATCCCCGAAGGGCTAGTCCGTATCAATCGTCAGGGAAGTGACTTCCATATTGAAACGCAATCAGCTCCGCCCCCTGATAGCCGAGTAGAGCTGATTAATGATGAGTCCAGTGACTGGAATGCTCTCCAGTCGGCGTTATTAAAACTGCGCTTACCTTAGCGGCTCATCATCCCTCAAGCAGGTCATGGTGAGGCAAACCAGAGGCAACCGTTTTTTTCAGAAAACTCCTGGAAAATGACCTGCGACGTTAGTCCTTGTATTTATTTACAAATCCTCACACTAGATGACTAAAAAAAACGCTTCAATAGTGGGGAAATCAGCCGCTTTATGCCTTTTTTGACTATCATCAAACTTTCTTACGTATTTAGAAATAAAAACCTCGCATCACCTTAATTGATAAGGTAACCTCAGGAAACTATCGAATTATGCGCTTTTTATCTGACATTAAAAAAAATATGCGTGAGATCGCAATTTCCCAAAGAAAGAATTGTCTCATTGCTAGCAGATATCTAGTCTCATTAAGTCGTCATTTTACTAACGATTTGTCGTTAAGGACATCAAGGGAAAACACATAACATGGTCAAGTCTCAGCCTTTTTTGAGATATATCCTGCGGGCTATTCCTGCAGTTGCGGTAGCAGCTTTACTTTCCGCATGTAGTGCAACTAACACAGCGAATAATATGCATTCTGAGACGCATGCAGTTGACAGTAAAAACAGTTTTTTACTGCAAGCTTCTCAGGATGAATTTGAAGAGATGGTCCGTAACGTTGATGTGAAATCACGTTTGATGGATCAATATGCTAGCTGGAAAGGCGTGCGTTACCGTCTTGGTGGCAGTAGCCGTAACGGCATTGACTGCTCCGCCTTTGTGCAGCGTACTTTTCAAGAACAGTTTGGCTTAACTCTGCCCCGCTCAACTTCAGAGCAGCAAGGTTCAGGAAAATCAATTTCCCGAAATAAATTAGTGACCGGTGATTTAGTGTTATTCCGTGCGGGTTCAACGGGACGTCACGTGGGAATTTATATCGGTAACAACCAGTTTGTTCATGCCTCTACCAGCAATGGTGTCATGATATCTAATATGGATGAACCTTACTGGAATAAACGCTACAACGAAGCGCGGCGTGTACTGAGTCGCAGTTGATAAGATATCCGGCAGTATCTGTTCTGACGATTACTCCCTTGGTCGTCAGCCAGATAATGGCTTAGCATAAAAAAACGCTGCATTGCAGCGTTTTTTTATGCCTGTAATCTGGCAGATTCGCTATATTATTAATACGATCGTTCAAGGGCTTGTTTGCCAGAAAGAAATTAGAACAACGATGATTTTATGCCGTAGAGTCAGAGTATTGTCTGACGATAGCTCGCTTACGTATGTGGGATTGATGCTTTCATGACTAGAACACTATTCTCTGACAATTATCTATCCACTAAGCAGATAGCCAGTCTGGGCATCGCTATTGGGCTAGTCGCTGCACTCTTTTTCGGTGGCATTTTTAGTTTTATTCAATATAACAAGCGCGACTCGGCTTATGACGACCTCGCACAAAATATGAGCCAGTACCTGCAGACTTTCTTTAGCCACCTGCAAACGGAAACGCATAAACTCCAGCCGCTGTTTCACGCTAGCTGTAGTAATGGCAACTGGGAATTAACCTCAAGTGCCGCATTCTATATGAATATCCGTACTTTTGTCCTGGTTCAGGACGGTGTCGGTATTTGCTCTTCTGCGACCGGCGAGATGTCTATTCCCTTGAAGACACTGGCACCCGGCCTTAATGACAACAAGGCAGTCGATCTCGCTATCATGAAAGGCTCGTCAAAAATGCCTGACAGCTCAATAATCGCAGCCTGGTTTCATTCTCCTGGCGTAGAAAGTAGCGGTGTTTATGCCACTATAAGTATCAATCTCACCCCCTATTTACTGTTCAGCGCGAATCAACACAATATCACTTCTGTCGCTCTGGTCATTGGGGATAACGCCCTGACCTCAAATAATAATCATATTGTCAGTACTGACCAGCTTCCTATCGATCCTGTACGAATCGCCCCGGTGCCCGGTTATCCTGTTTCACTCTATATTTTTGGCTCACCGCTGCCAGTCGAAGATCTCCAGTTATCTGCTCTCGCAAGCATCATGTTTGGGATCCTGGTCGGATCGTTTGCCGCTTATATTTTAACGGTCCACAGGCGGCTGGAACATAAAATCCTCGTCGGTATTAAACAAAATCAATTTTATCTCGCCTATCAACCCGCGATGAATTCAACCACACTACACGTAGATGGCATTGAAGTACTGATGCGCTGGAAGCATCCAACAGCAGGTCTTATCCCTCCAGATGTTTTTATCAATGCAGCCGAAGCGCAACAGCTGATAGTTCCGCTAACCCGCCATCTGTTTAGCCTGGTCGCGCAAGATATTCATCTATTGCAAAAAAGCTTGCCTGTCGGAACAAAACTGGCGCTCAATTTATCTCCCAGTCATCTTTATTCCACCACCTTTAAAGAAGATATTCTGACACTGGCTGCCGCATTACCACTCGATCACTTTAAAATCGTTTTTGAGATTACAGAACGCGGTATGCTCGAGGAAAAAAAAGCCACCGAGATCTTTACCTGGCTACAGCAGCAAGGGTTTTATATCTCAGTCGATGATTTTGGAACAGGTAATAGCGCGTTAATTTATCTGGAGCGTTTCACTATAGATTTTCTAAAGATAGACAAAGGGTTTATTAACTCTATCTGTGCCGCAACAGCGACCTCTCCAGTGCTTGATGCAATACTGACCTTAGCCCATCGGCTTGATATGAAAACGGTCGCGGAAGGCGTAGAAACCTCTGAACAGGCAAGATGGTTAATCGATCATGGGGTGCATTATCTTCAAGGGTATTATTTCTGCCATCCCCTCCCTCTTGAGCAGTTTATTCAGTGGTATGAGGCGCCCCGTCACTATAATGATATTCTGAGTGAATCTTAACCTGGAGCGGTACTCTTGCTACTGCAAAATCAGAATCACCGGGTCAGAATTGAAGATAATTTGCTGGAAGTATTATTTAAGAAACGGAAAACGACGGAGGGATAGGATAAAATTCATCGAGTAAAACAGTCTTCTCCAGCTAGCCCAGTATTAACATCAGAATACTGTTAATACAGAGAATGGGCTGTCATCAGTTCAGCGATAGCCACACCACAGTTTTTAAGACGGCAGGTAGCCGCAGGCTCGTCTTGCCGGCTGACGAATAAGCACAGCTCGCCCTCGCATTCGACCACGGAGCTGGCGACGTCGATATCACTGAGTGCCTGACTGAGTGTCTCCATGACAATGACAATTTTTTCGCCATCATAGCCAAGTAGTTTCAACCCAACCAGCTGATTTTCATAGTTGTTGTCATTGTTCACAACAGGTTCAACACAGGAACCAGCAAACCCCGCTCTCCAGCGATAGCTTTGCGGTAAACGGTGAACAATGGACTGTTGTAATATATTTAAGCTCATTTCCCTGCGAGACCCAATCAGCAATACTTCACTTGTAATTTGCACATAGGTTAACACAATGTTGCCAGATTGCGGCCTGATAAGTAAAAAACAATTAATATTATTAAAAAAAATTCAAAGTGATTGATTCATTTTTGCGTATCACTGCGCATTTTTTGTCGAAGATATTCTGGATATGGCCTGCTGCTGCGCTTGAGACAAGCTGATGACTATTACTGGAAGTCAGGTTATTAAGACAGGATTTGAGAAACAACGAGCAGAGGCATTCCCGAAAGGAATGCCTCAAATTGTTAATATTACCGATGTGCCTTTCGGCTGGCATAACGATAGAACAACAATGAACACGTCGAGCACAGAGCAATTGCCCCAATCATGGGCCAGGCAGTATTAAAACTGGCAATGGCGAGCAGTGCGCCGGTCAACGCCCCAATACCGAAGCGAAATGTCCCGGCAAGGGAAGAGGCAGTGCCTGCGATATGCGGGAACTCATCAAGAATAACCGCCATAGCATTTGACGAGATCATCGATACACAGCCAACAAATACGGCAATACCCAGCACCAGAGCCCAGAAACCAAAATTGAACTGATAGCTCACCACCAGCCATATCGCCATGACAAACTGGATATAGAGGCCCAGTTTGAACATATTAATAGCACCAAAACGACGAACAAATCGGCTATTAATCATCGTCATAACAAAAAGAAACACGATATTTAGCGCAAAGTAGTAACCAAAGTCCTGAGGTGAGACGTGGTTAAGTTCGATGTAAACAAAAGGCCCTGCGCTGAGGAACGAGAACATACCCGCAAAACTAAAACCACTGGCGAGCATATAACTGAGGACACGTTTATGGCGAAACAGTGTTGCAAAGTTACCCAGCGTGGTACGTAAACGGAAGGGTTGTCGGAATTCAGGCGCCAGAGTTTCATGAATAAAGAAGAAGATCATCCCTGATGCCAGCAGAGCTGCTGCCGCCAGGATCCAGAAAATAGAATGCCAGCTAAACCACACCATCACTGCCCCACCGACAATCGGTGCCAGCAATGGTGCAATGGTGGTAATCAGCATGACAAAAGACATCATGCGGGAAAATTCTTCTTTCGGATAAATATCACGCATCAGTGCATTGATAACAACGCTTGAGGCTGCCGCAGCCAGACCATGTAAAAATCGCATAAAAATCAGCTGGTCAATACTTTGTGCCAGGGCACAAGCTATAGCTGCCAGGGCAAAAACGAGCGTTCCGCCAAGCACGACGGGCTTACGCCCCAGGCTATCTGCCATCGGGCCATAAAATAACTGGCCAACCGCAAACCCTAAAATGTACGTGCTCAATGTCATCTGTACGCTACCCGCAGAGACATCAAACTGCTTTGCTATCATCGGCAATGCAGGCAAATACATATCAATAGATAACGGCATCAGCATAGCCAGCAGGCCAAGAATAATGACAATACCTACAGAAGAGTTTTGTTTACGACTCAAGAGTGACTCCAAAATATTACGGGGTACCAACACTGGCAATTTCTTGCTCGGTCAACTGACGGTACTCACCTTCAGCCATGTCCGGATCAAGCGCAATGCCGCCAATACGTTCTCGATGTAACCCGACAACATGATTACCCACTGCGGCAAACATGCGTTTGACCTGATGATAACGGCCTTCGCTAATCGTCAGACGAACCTCTGTCGGAGTAACCACTTCAAGCTGCGCTGGCTTGGTTAAATCTTTTTCATTATGTAGCTGAATGCCTGCGGCAAATTGTTGCGCTGTATCATCGGTAACCGGTTCGCTCAAGGTCACATAGTAGGTTTTTTCACATTCATAGCGCGGGGAAGTCACTCGATGCGACCATTGGCCGTCGTCGGTCATCAGTACCAGTCCGGTAGTATCAATATCGAGACGTCCCGCAGCATGTAGTTTGTGTGCGGACGGTACATCGAGAAAATAGAGCACAGTCGGATGATCGGGGTCTTCAGTGGAACAGACATACCCTTGCGGTTTATTCAGCATAAAGTAACGCGGACCGTTATGCTGAATCAGCGGATTTCCGTCAAAAGCGACCTGGTGTTCCGGCTGTAATTTGAAAGAGGCATCACGAACCACCTCGCCATCGACCGTTACACGGTTAGCACGAATTTCACGGCCAGAGATTGCCCGGCTGGTACTCAGCTGTTGAGAAATAAATTTATCGAGTCGCATTAAGCTATTGCCTGTTTTTAAAAAGTACTGACTAGCATCCGGCAGAAAGAAGCTTCTGTCAGATAAAAATTAGTTTGTCTGGTAATGAGTTTGCCAGTATAGCGACATCAAAAACTCTCTCAAGGTAAAAGCGCAATTCGTGGCATAATCATGGCTGATATTCGTTATATTCCGAGCCATGATGTCTTTTACCCTACGTCCTTATCAACAAGAAGCCGTGGATGCGACGCTCTGTTATTTTCGCAAACACCTTGAACCCGCCGTTATTGTCCTGCCCACTGGTGCGGGGAAAAGCCTGGTCATTGCTGAACTGGCACGCCTGGCGCGGGGCCGGGTACTGGTTCTTGCCCATGTAAAAGAGCTTGTTGCACAAAATCATGCTAAATATCTGGCGTTAGGGCTGGAAGCCGATATCTTTGCTGCGGGTCTGCACCGAAAAGAGTCACAAGGTAAAGTGGTCTTCGGTAGCGTGCAGTCCGTGGCACGAAATCTTGAGCATTTTAGCGGAAAATTTTCACTTCTGATTGTCGATGAATGCCACCGTATCGGTGATAAAGAGGACAGTCAGTATCAGCAAATCCTGTCTCATTTACGCGCCGCTAATCCTGAAATCCGCCTCCTTGGGCTCACCGCAACCCCTTACCGGTTGGGGAAAGGCTGGATTTATCACTATCATTATCATGGTATGGTTCGTGGTGACTCCCAGGCATTATTTCGTGACTGTATCTACGAGCTACCGCTTCGCTTTATGATCAAAAATGGCTATCTGACCCCGCCTGAACGGCTCGATATGCCAGTGGTACAATATGATTTTAGTCGATTACAGGCACAAAGCGACGGACTGTTTAGTGAAGCGGCCCTGAACCGTGAACTGGCTCAGCAAAAACGTATCACTCCCCATATTATTAGCCAAATAGTCAGCTTTGCCGAACAGCGACGGGGGGTAATGATTTTTGCCGCCACCGTGGAACATGCTAAAGAGATAACCGCCCTGCTTCCTGCACAGCAGGCCGCGTTAATTACAGCGGACACTCCAGGGCTCGAGCGAGACTCGCTGATAGCCCGCTTTAAACAGCAGGAATATCGCTATTTGGTCAATGTTTCCGTTCTCACTACCGGATTTGATGCTCCGCATGTTGATTTGATAGCGATTCTGCGCCCCACTGAATCAGTCAGCCTGTATCAGCAAATTGTCGGCCGAGGCTTACGCCTGGCACCCGGAAAAAAAGATTGTCTGATACTGGATTATGCAGGTAATCCTCACGACCTGTTTATGCCTGAAGTGGGCGTAGCGAAGCAAAAAAGTGACAATCAGCCGGTACAGGTGTTTTGCCCTTCCTGCGGTTTCGGCAATCTATTCTGGGGAAAAAAAACCAGCGACGGTACGATTCTGGAACACTTCGGCCGACGCTGCCAGGGATGGTTTGAGGATGACGACGGTTTACGCGAACAGTGTGACTACCGTTTTCGATTTAAAAACTGCCCTAACTGTAATGCTGAAAATGACATTGCAGCCCGTCGCTGTCATCAGTGTGACCATATTCTGGTCGATCCGGATGATATGCTGAAAGCCGCATTAAAACTGAAAGATGCCCTGGTATTACGCTGTAGCGGTATGACCTTGCAACCAGGCCATGATGCCCAGGGGGACTGGTTACGCGTCACCTATTTTGATGAAGACGGAGCGGATGTCAGTGAGCGATTCAGGCTACAGACATCGGCTCAAAGAACCGCCTTTGAATTTATCTTTGTCCGCCCGCATCTGCGCGCCCCGGGCATTGCGCTGAAATTTAGCACGGTAGAGGATTTGGTTGCACAGCAAGCCCTATTCCGACACCCGGATTTTGTCGTAGCGAGAAAGAAGGGCCAGTTCTGGAATGTCCGTGAAAAGGTGTTCGATTACCAGGGCCGTTACCGCCGGGCAAATGAATTACGGGCTTAACTGTAGTTTTCATTGCCCGATGAGTCAGATATGGCTATAATCTCGCCCGCT